>Ga0233426_10000047_pt1 | contig 126493 bp, 112 predicted proteins | sample SI_118_April2016_6_FD_179875 | JGI IMG/M metagenome (GOLD analysis project Ga0233426, IMG submission 179875) | Seawater microbial communities from Saanich Inlet, British Columbia, Canada - SI_118_April2016_10_MG | ecosystem: Environmental > Aquatic > Marine > Inlet | place: Canada: British...
CATCTGTTGAGTACCATCTATCCGAGTCTTTTAGGATTTCTCGGGTGTTTTTTGTTTCAGACCACTTGATGCTGGAAGCGATTGCACTGAGTCCGGTTGAAAGCAAATAAATGTTCATATTTTTTCCAAATCCATATCCGTTTAAGCAGTTTTCTTCAGCTTCCAAAGATATGCCAAAACGGCTTTATAGGAAAGTACAATGGTTGGGACCTAAGCAGATATTCAAATCTACAAATCGACTTACCGCACCCACCCAGTTTTCTCTGCCAATGCCGCGAACCCAGCCTCAGCAACATCATTCCAATCCGCCGTCTTACTCGCATAAACAGTCGCCTCAGATTCCAACATCAACCCATCGCTCAAAATCCGTAACCCATTGGCGCGCAGCGTATCCCCCGTCGAGGTGATATCCGCGACAGCTTCCGCCGTCAGGTTCTTCACCGTGCCCTCGGTCGCGCCTTGGCTGTCGATCAGCTGATAATCTGCAACGCCCTGCGCGCTTAAAAACTGGCGAACAAGGGTGTGATATTTCGTGGCAATCCGCAAACGAAACCCGTGATCGGCGCGAAATTGTGCTGCAACCGCATCCAGGTCATCCACCGTCATCACATCAACCCAGGCATCAGGAACGGCCAAAACCAGATCGGCACGGCCAAACCCCAGCGGCTCCACCTCATCGACAATTGCCTGCCAATCGCCCATCTTTTCGCGCACCAAATCCGTGCCCGTCACACCCAGATGAATGCGCCCCGCCGCCAGCTCTTTGGGGATTTCCCCCGCCGACAACAACACCAATTCAACGCCGTTCATGCCCTCAACAACACCGGAATATTCGCGCTCTGATCCCGTGCGCTGCACCGTGACACCGCGCTGTGCAAACCATTCAATTGTCTTGTCCTGCAAGCGCCCTTTGGACGGAATCCCGAGCTTCAACATCACACGACCCCCTCTTGCACGGCGACCAACACCTCGGGTCTGATCACACCGCCAACCGCCGCGATTGAACGGCCTTGCCCCAATACCCGCGTCAGCGCATCATAGCGCCCACCGCTGGCCACAACAGGTAAATCAGGGCGGTTTTCAGCGGTAAATCCAAACACAAACCCGTCGTAATATTCCATATTCGTGCGCCCGAACGACACCGCAAACGGCAGATCATCCACGTTCACACGCCGCGCCGCCAGTGCCATTAAACGGTCTTCCATCGCATCCGCCGAGGCCTGCAACGGCGCAAAATTCACAGCCATATCACGCAGCTTTGCCAGCACATCTGATGATGTCCCTTTCAGCGCCAAAACCGCCTCAACCATCGCCACTTCTTCGCGTGAAATCGCATCCGCCTGCGCATCTTCCTGCAAAACTGCAATCCGCGCCAGAACCTCTGCCTCGGATCGCAACCCTTGCTGCGCGCTTGCAACCGCAACCACGCCCTCTGCACCAACCGCCGCAACTTCGGCTAACAACGCCGCGCGTGCCTCTGGAACCGCGCTCAACCCGCCAAACCGCTCCAGCAACTTTACAAACCGTTCGGGGCGCCACACATGCCGACGCAACGCCGCACGCCTGCGATCCGTGGTCTGCAATCCATCCACCGCCGCCAGCAAAACGCTCATATCGCCTGTCGAAACCTTCAACCCATAGGGCGCGAGCATTCCTGCAAATAACGAAAACACCTCCGCGTCCGCCGCCGCTGGATCGGTGCGATCAAACAGCTCGTATCCCACCTGCGTAAACTCGGTGGAACGCCCGCCCATCTGTTTGCGCCAAACGCTGCCGTTATAGGTATAGCGCGCAGGTTCCGCGCCCTCGGCCATGTGACGTTGCACAATCGGCACCGTGAAATCAGGCCGCAGCATCTGTTCGCCCAACATCGGATCGTGGGTCACAAAGGCGCGCGCGCGGATGTCCTCGCCGTACAGGTCCAGCAACACATCCGCAGGCAGCAGGCTGTCGGTTTCCACAGGCAAAGCCCCCGCCAAAACGAAACTGTTGGCAAGGCGATCAGCCTCTTCCTTGATACGCGCACGACGGTCGTTTTTCATCAGCTTTCTGCGCGTTCAATCATGGCCCGAACTTCTGCAACCAAATCCCCACGCGCAATTTCTTTTTGCGCAGGTTGGGCTTTCCATTCTTCCGACGTTTCAATCTCCAACGCCAACCGTGCGCCCAGCGCGAGGTCCTTGATCTGCACCACACCGCGCTCGTGCTCGTCGCCACCTTCGATCACTGCAACAGGGCTTTCGCGCTTATCCGCATACTTCAACTGATTGCCAAAATTCTTGGGATTGCCGAGGTAAACTTCCGCGCGAATACCCGCTTCACGCAACTCAGATACCATCTTTTGATAATCGCCCATGCGCTCACGATCCATGACGGTCACAACCACAGGCCCCTTGGCCTTGCTCGCCAAACGCCCCTTTTCACGCAACGCTGCCAGTAACCGATCCACCCCGATGGACACACCCGTCGCAGGCACTTCCTGCCCCGTGAACCGTTTCACAAGGTCGTCATAACGCCCACCGCCAGCCACAGACCCAAACTGCCGCTTACGGCCCTTTTCGTCGAGGATTTCGAAAGTTAGTTCAGCCTCATAAACAGGGCCAGTATAATAGCCGAGGCCGCGAACAATTGACGGGTCAATGTCGATGCGATCAGGGCCGTAGCCTTGGGCACGAAGCAGATCAGCGATCTCTTTTAGTTCAGCGACACCCTTTATTCCAACTTCCGAGGAGCCAACGGCGCGATACAAGTTTTCGATTGTTTGCTCTGTGGTATTTGATTTCGAGGTCAAAAACTTCATGATTGGAGCAGCTTCATCGTCACTCAGACCTACTCCATCGATATACGCTCCTGACGCATCTAATCGTCCCTTTGTAAGCAATTCGAGTACACCGGACTCACCAACCTTGTCGAATTTATCGATAGTACGCAGAACAGCATCACGGTTCACAATATTAAATGCAGATTCGACAGTATCTGATACGGAGGCGTCTGAACTTGGCATTTCTGTTTGATCTAGTCCCGCTGCTTCCATCACACCGTTCAAAACCTTGCGATTGTTCACCCGCACAATGTAATCCCCACGCGGAATGCCAACGGCCTCCAACGTGTCGCTCAGCATCGCACAAATTTCCGCATCCGCCGCCATGCTCGCCGACCCAACCGTATCCGCATCGCACTGATAAAACTGACGATACCGCCCTGGCCCGGCCTTTTCATTGCGCCAAACTGGGCCCATCGCATACCGACGATACGGCGACGGCAATTCATTGCGGTGCTGCGCATAAACCCGCGCCAAAGGGGCTGTCAGATCGTATCGCAACGCCATCCAGCTGTCGTCTTCATCCTGCCACGCAAACACGCCCTCATTGGGGCGATCCACATCTGGCAAAAACTTACCGAGCGCCTCAACCGTTTCCACGCCCGAGGATTCCAGCGGATCAAAGCCATAGCGGTGATAGACCTCGGAAATCTGGGCGAGCATCGCATTGCGCTCATCCACTTCTGCGCCGAAATAATCGCGAAACCCCTTAGGCGGTAACGCTTTGGGGCGTTGGATTTTCTTTTTCTTATCTTTGGCCATGTCGATCACCCTAAATTTGGTTCACCCCTTACCGCGTATCCCCAACCACGACAAGCAATTGGCCGCCCGCCTTTGCGATTTTCATTGTCGCACGGGCGTGAACCCATTATCCACACCTCATGTCAGACACAGATCAAATCACCGCGCTGCAAGAGCGCCTCGCCCACACAACCCGCCAAGCCGAGGATTTATCCGAGGTTGTCGCCGATCAAGCCAAGCGCCTCGATCTGCTGGAAAAGCGTGTTTCATCCCTGCTGGCACTCGCGCGCGAAACCTCTGCACAAGGCGAAGGATCAGCGCAATTTGGCGATCAACCCCCGCCCCATTGGTGATCAGTAGGAAGGTACACAGAATTGAAGCGAAGAGAATTTCTAGTTGTCAGCGCATCGGCTCTGAGCGTTCAAACAGGTGCAATTGCACATGCCAATTCCTGGAGTGAGCGTTTTCCTAAAGCTGACGTTTTTAAAGTTTCCATCGGCGGCATGATCGCAGGCCAACAGGTTATGTTTGCGACAAAAAGCGGCCCCATTGTCGTACGTTATCGCACCGATGTAGAAATATCGGCTGCCCGATCTATCTCACTTTCCGATATTCGCGATCCATTAGCCAGAAATGCAAATTTGCCACCCGAAAGCCTAGCAACGGACCAGAATCGAACCATCGACACCGATGGGCACTGGTTCGTATTTCGTCCGATCTGCACCCATTTAGGAGCTGTTGTCTTAGAGGCAGGCAAACCCTTTTCAGGTGATCAGTCTTGGATTTCATGCCCCTCACATGGCGGAAAGTACGATTCTGCTGGTAGAGTAATCTCTGGGACACCTCCGACAAATTTGAAAATACCCATAGCTGAATTCGTTACGAATGATATTTTAGAAATTCACACAAATGCAAATACGGGCGTCCAAAAAAGAGTCCGAGAAGCACACCCATCCACGTGGTGAAAGCGTTTAGCTGCCCCCAATCAAACCAACGCCGTCGTCACCTCAATCTCACTCTCCATCGTGCGATGCACAGGGCATTTATCCGCGATCTCTAACAACCGCGCCCGCTGTGTTTCATCCAAATCACCCTTCAACGTAATTTTCCGCTGAAACTGATCAATCTTACCGTCTTTGGTTTCACAATGCGCGCAATCTTCACCGTGGATTTTCCCGTGAATCACATCAACGCTGATATCTTCCAACGGCCACTTTTTGCGCCGTGCGTACATCCGCACCGTCATCGACGTGCACGCCGCCAACCCCGCTGACAAAAACTGATAGGGCGTCAGGCCAAGGTTCGACCCACCATAGGCCGCAGGTTCATCCGCCAAAACATGATGATCCGATCCCACAGAAATATCCTGCAAAAACCCGTCACGATCCGCCTCGTCAGATCGCACAACACCGTCTGGCGCATTCTTGGCTGTTTTCACCGTTGGCACATTCAGATATCGCCGCGCCCAACTGGAAATCACGTCTGCTGCGTATTCCGCATCCTCTGATCGGGTCAGCAAATGATCCGCGTCATCCAAAGTGACAAAACTTTTGGGATGTTTCGCCGCGCCAAAAATCTCGCCAGCGTTCTCAATCCCAACGGTCTGATCCGTGGGGGAATGCAGCACCAACAACGCCCGTTTCATCCCTGCAATCGACGTGCGCAAATTGTTCGCAGACACATCTTCGACAAAGCTTTGCTTGATCGTGAACGGACGCCCCCCAAGGGACACTTCGGCCTCGCCATTCTCAGCAATCTCATCCAAAGCACTGCCAAAATTATGCACAACATGCTCAGGGTCAAACGGCGCACCGATTGTGGCGACCGCCTTCAAACCTTCAATTTCACCCGCCGCACGCAAAACTGCGGCCCCACCCAAGGAATGCCCAATCAACAAAGTTGGCGCTTCAATCTCAGCCGCCAGTGCGCCAGCCGCCAATTTCAAATCCGCCACGTTTGACGAAAAATTCGTGTTCGCAAATTCGCCCTTGGAATGGCCGAGCCCCGTAAAATCAAACCGCAAAACCGCGATGCCCATCGCCGCAAGTCGCTGTGAAACCCGCCGCGCCGCTGGGATGTCTTTGGAACAGGTAAAACAATGCGCAAAAATCGCCGTCGCATGGGGCTTGCCCGCAGGATAATCCAACCGCGCCGCCAATTCTTCGCCCGAATGGCCCTTAAACGTCAGCTTCTCAGTTTTCATGGATCAATCTCCTTTTGAAAACCACAAACCAGCCGCGACGCATCAAAACAACCCACGTAACCAGTTCTCTCCGCTATGTGAGGATCAACACGGCACCTGTGATCGACTGTAACAATTTATTAACCACGTTGAGCCTTCTTCTGGCCAAAAATATCCAAAACCCGATCGTCTTAAAATTCCTCAACCATCTGCACACCTGGAACGTGTTTCAGCGCGCCTGCAATCTGCGGGTTCAAAACGTAATCGTGCTTTAGCGCAATCTCGACCTCGCCGGGTAATTCAGGGTGCATCAACACCAAATGCACAGGGCCGCGTTGCCGCGCATGGCCCGATTTATTGCCTTCTTCCAACCGCGTCGCGACCGATCCAATCGCGTCTTCATCGCCGATATAAACCTTCAACCCCATCGCCGCCGCATCCGCCACCGCAACGTCCACTAACTGCGCACCGCGGCACAGCAATTTCAACTGATCCGCCTCCGATGTGGCCTCCACGGTCATCACCACATTTTCACCTGGCATCAAAACATCGCGGTATTTCTCCAACGTGTCGGAAAACACAGTCACCTCGAACAGCCCCGTCGGATCGCTCAACTGCACAAACGCAAACCGATTGCCGCGGGCTGATTTTCGTTCCTGCTTGCCCGAAATCGTGCCAGCAATTTTGGCCGCAACCGCGCCGCCCTTCACTTTGTTTTCCAACTCCGCCAGCGTCAAAACCTTCTTGCGTTTCAACGGCCCCAGATAATCATCGAGCGGATGCCCTGACAGATAAAACCCAATCGCCAGATGCTCCATTGCAAGGCGTTCCGTGGGCAACCAATCCTCGCACATTGGCAGGCGCGGCGCGGGTAAATCCTCGCCACTGTCGCCAAACAACCCGCCTTGCGCCGAGTTCTTTTGCTCATGCGTAGCAGCAGAATAGGCAACAATCGCATCAACGCTTTCTACACATTTGCGCCGATTGCCATCCAACTGATCAAATGCGCCAGATCGCGCCAGCATTTCCATCGGCCGCTTACCAACCCGCTTCAGATCAACCCGACGTGCCAGATCAAACAGATCACCAAAGTTGCCGCCTTCTTTGCGGGCTTCCACAATCATTTTCATCGCCTCGCCGCCGACGTTTTTCAACGCGCCCAGCGCATAATGGATTTTATCGCCCGCAACCGAAAATGTTTCCAATGATTGGTTCACACAGGGCGGAACCACCTCGATTTTCAACTTGCGTTTGGTTTCCTCGATGAACACACCCAACTTATCGGTCAGGTGAATGTCGCAGTTCATCACCGCAGCCATAAACTCCACAGGATGGTTCGCTTTCAACCACCCCGTTTGATACGAAACAACGGCATAGGCCGCCGCGTGAGATTTGTTGAACCCATAGTTGGCGAACTTATCCAACAGGTTCCAAACCTCCATCGCCTTCTTTTTATCAACGCCGTTTTTCGCCGACCCATCCAAGAATTTGGGCCGCTCCACATCCATCGCTTCTTGCAGCTTTTTACCCATCGCACGGCGCAACAAATCCGCCCCGCCAAGGGAATATCCCGCCATTTCCTGCGCGATCTGCATCACTTGTTCTTGGTAAACAATAATGCCCTGCGTTTCGTCCAGAATGTGATCAATCGTCGGGTGCAGTTTATCGCGATCCGAAATCCCGTTTTTCACCTCACAAAACTTCGGAATATTCTCCATCGGGCCTGGGCGATACAACGCCACCAGCGCGATGATATCCTCAATGCAATCGGGCTTCATACGCCGCAGCGCATCCATCATGCCGCTGGATTCCACCTGAAACACCGCCACCGTTTTCGCATCGGCATACAGCTTGTAAGTCGCGCCATCATCCAACGGAATCGCGTTAATCTCATTCACCGCGCCCTCAGGCGGCTCGTACAATTGCGTTCCATCAGGCCCAACATGCAAATCACGCCCCGCGCCGTTGATCAGATCGAGCGCATTTTGAATAACCGTCAGCGTTTTCAGACCCAAAAAGTCGAACTTCACCAGCCCCGCTTGCTCGACCCACTTCATGTTGAACTGCGTCGCAGGCATATCCGAACGCGGGTCTTGGTACAGCGGAACCAGCTCGTCCAATGGCCGATCCCCAATCACCACACCCGCCGCGTGGGTGGATGCGTTGCGCAGCAACCCCTCCACTTGCTGCGCGTAGGTCAGCATGCGGTTCACAACTTCTTCGGCCTTGGCCTCCTCGCGCAAACGCGGCTCATCGGCCAGCGCTTTCACAATGGAAACAGGCTTCACGCCCTCCACAGGGATCAGCTTAGACAGCCGATCCACTTGCCCGTACGGCATCTGCAAAACACGCCCGATATCGCGCACGGCGGCCTTACTCAGCAGCGCACCAAACGTAATAATCTGTCCTACCTTATCGCGGCCATATTTCTCTTGCACATAGCGGATCACTTCCTCGCGGCGATCCATGCAAAAGTCGATGTCAAAGTCGGGCATGCTTACCCGTTCAGGGTTCAAAAACCGCTCAAACAGCAAGGAATACCGCAACGGATCAAGGTCGGTTACGGTCAGCGCATAGGCCACAAGACTGCCCGCACCAGAGCCACGGCCAGGCCCCACAGGAATGCCCTCGTCTTTACTCCATTTGATGAAATCCGCAACGATCAGGAAATAGCCGGGGAACCCCATCCCCTCGATAATATCCAGCTCAAAATCGAGCCGTTTTTGGTATTCCTCAACACTCACCGCATGGGGAATAACCGCCAGTCGATCCTTCAATCCTGCGTTCGCTTGGCGGCGCAACTCTTCAACTTCGTCATCGGCAAATTTCGGCAAAATCGGATCGCGCGTTGTCACTCGAAACCCGCAGCGTTGTGCAATCTCAATCGTGTTTTCAACCGCTTCCGGCAGATCGGCAAACAGCTCAATCATCTGTCCTGGTGATTTGAAATAATGCTCTGGTGTCAACCGTCGGCGCGGCTCTTGCTGGTCCACATAAGCCCCATCGGCAATACAAATCAGCGCGTCATGGGCCTCAAACATTGCGGGTTTTGGGAAAAACACATCGTTCGTTGCCACCAACGGCAAATCCATCGCGTATGCCGTTTCCACAAAAAACTGCTCCGTCGCCATTTCGGCAGGTGTGCCGCGTCCATTCTCATGGGGGTGGCGTTGCAACTCCACATACAGGCGGTCCGCGAACATATCCGCCAACCGCATCAACAACACCTTTGCCGCCTCGTGCTGGCCGTCTTGCACCAACTGTCCCACAGGGCCAAGCGCCCCACCCGTCAGGCAAATCAGCCCCTCGGAATGTTTGTTCAATTCATCGAGCGTAACATGGGGCAACTGATCGCCACTGTCCAAAAACGCACAGGAATTCAGCTTCATCAGGTTCAGATAACCCGCCTCGTTCTGCGCCAAAACAACGATTGCACGCGGTGGCGGTACTTTGCCCCCAACATTTGCCGCCGTCGCATAGGCCAAATCCAACTGACAGCCCACAATCGGCTGCACACCCGCCTTGGCCGCTGTTTCCGAAAACTCCAACGCGCCAAACAGGTTGCCAGTGTCGGTGACGGCTACCGCAGGCATGCCCATATCGGCACACATATCTGGCAATTTCTTCACTTGGATCGCCCCTTCCAACAGGGAATAGGCAGAGTGAAGGCGAAGGTGGATGAATCTGTCTTGTGTGCTCATTTCGCAATCCTAACGCAGCTTGCTATCGGGCGAAACCCGTTGCACAATGCCTCCAACAAAAAACAATAAAATGAGCAGCGGATGACCTGTCTTTTCACCAAGATTTACGGCGAGCGGAACACCGGCGCGAGCTATCTGGAAAAACTGATCAACAAGAATTTCGCAACCGATATTTTGCGTGGCGATTTTGGCGTTGATAAACGGGTGCTGCGGTTGGTTCTTCAACAACACAAACCAAAACTGCGCCCCGCTGAAAACAATCGCCTTCAGGATAAATACCACGAACGTATCCTCTATTCTGATTTCGGCCTGAAACACGCCGCCCCGCCCGTTGATGTGATCCGTGCAGCACCCCATTCGGAAAACACGCTGTTCTTGCTGATCACCAAACATCCCGTGTTCTTTTTGTCGTCCCTGCACAATCGCCCCGAAAATCCACTGTGGACCCACGATGAAATGGAATTCGATCAGTTTATCGACACCCCGTGGCCCGTGTCAGAGCGCGACAATGTTGGTGACAAAACTCTTGAAAGCCCAATCCACCTGTGGAACGAAAAGATGCGTTCTTACGTGGCCCTCATGGGCGCAGCAGACAACGTGATTCACATACGCTATGAGGATTTGCTTTCGGATTTCGACGAGCAACTGACCCGTGTTGCGGAATATATCCCGACGATCAACAACGGGTTTGGCAACGTGCGCCGCTCTATCAAAGCCTCCGACAACATGCGCTTCGAAGACTACCAGCGCCGCTATAAATACCATAAAATCAAAGCGGATTACAAAAAACGCGACCTCGAATTTATCTATCGCAAGGTTGATGATGATGTCATGGACGCGCTCGATTATCGCAAAGTGATCTAGCTGCGGAATAAAAATTCCTTGCTATCCATTGATGAAATTGCTTTGTTGAATTCCAACGGTCGCCACCACGTTCTACGCCACATCGAACGTGCGGGCAAAAGGCCTCGTGCAAAGTACCGTGGCGGGTTTTCCTAATGAAAATCGAGTTTCTTCTAAACGGAGAGACCGTCCACGTGGAAGGCGAAAGCCCCACGCGCACGCTTCTTGACTATTTACGCGAAACGCGCGGCCTTACCGGCACCAAAGAAGGCTGCAACGAGGGCGATTGCGGCGCTTGTTCCGTCATGATCACGGACAGCGATGGCGCCAAGGCCTTAAACGCCTGCATCCTGTTTCTGCCCCAACTGCACGGCAAATCCATCCGCACCGTCGAAGGATTGGCCGCGCCCGACGGAACACTACACCCCGTTCAATCGCAAATGGTCGATCACCACGGCTCCCAATGCGGGTTTTGCACGCCCGGTTTCATCATGTCGATGGCCGCCGCCCACCAAAACGGCGACACAAATCACGACGATGTTTTGGCAGGCAATCTGTGTCGTTGCACAGGCTATGCACCGATCATTCGCGCGGCAGAGGCCGCCGCAACCAATCCAAAACCAAAGCATCTAAAATCAGACAAGGCCAGCAAAACCAAAACTCTAAAATCCGACAGGACTTTCGTTCCAAAAACCTCTGACGAACTGGCTGATTGGTACGTTGAAAACCCCGACGCTACCCTTGTTGGCGGCGCAACCGACGTTGGCTTATGGGTCAACAAACAACTGCGCGATTTGTCCCCCATCGCCTTCGTTGGCCAAATCGAAGATTTGCGCGGCATCGAATCTGGCGACGGCGGCATCGCAATCGGCGCGTCCGTCACCCTGTCCCAACTTCAAAAAGCTGTGGCCAAAAAATACCCCAGCCTTGCCGAGTTGATCCGCCGCTACGGCTCAACACAAGTGCGCAATGCCGCCACCATCGGGGGCAACATCGCCAACGGTTCCCCCATCGGTGATGGCCCGCCCGCGCTCATCGCGCTTGGCGCGCAACTGTACTTGCGGCGCGGCGACGATATCCGAAACATCCCAATCGAAGACTTCTTCATCGCCTACGGAAAACAAGACCGTAGCCCCAGCGAATTTGTCATCGGCATCGCGATCCCCGATCAAGCCGACAACCTGAAATGTTACAAAATCAGCAAACGGTTCGACCAAGATATTTCCGCCCTGTGCGGCTGTTTCAACATCACCCGTTCGGGCGATAAAATCACCGCCGCCCGCATCGCATTCGGCGGCATGGCGGCCACCCCGAAACGCGCCACGGCTGTTGAAACCGCGCTTATCGGCCAACAGTGGACCCAAGAAACAATCACTGCCGCCATGACCAAATTCTCAAACGATTACCAACCCATCACCGACGTTCGCGCCTCCGCCGCCTACCGCGCTCAAACCGCACAAAACCTGCTGCAACGATACTTTGACGAAACACAGGGGCACGCCACCAACGTGCTGGCGGTGACACCATGAACATCCACAAATCCACCCCGCATGACGCCGCAAAACTGCACGTCACAGGCGCAGCCCGCTACACCGACGACATCCCAACCCCCGCAAATTGCCTGCATTTGGCGTTCGGCCTGTCCGATGTGGCCCACGGCACAATCACCTCTGTTGATCTAACAGCCGTTCGCGCCGCAGACGGGGTAATCGACGTTCTGCTCGCCGCTGATTTGCCCGCTGGCAACGATGTGTCGCCATCAAACCACGACGAACCGATGCTCGCCGATGGCACCGTGCATTTTGTCGGCCAACCCGTTTTCCTTGTCGTTGCCACATCGCATTTGGCCGCGCGCAAAGCCGCCGCACTTGGCACCGTCAAAATCAGCCCCCTGCCCGCGATCCTGTCCATTGACGACGCGATCAAGGCAGACACCAAATTTGAGCCCCCCATCATCTTCGCCAAGGGCGACGCGTCCGATGCGATCAAAAACGCCGAACACACGCTTTCTGGCAGTTTTGAGATGGGCGGCCAAGAACACTTCTACCTAGAAGGTCAAGCAGCACTTTCTGTCCCGAATGAAGGCGACATGCTCGTCCATTCCTCCACGCAACACCCGACAGAAATCCAACACAAAGTGGCCGAGGCATTGGGCGTTTCCTTCAACGCCGTCCGCGTAGAAACCCGTCGAATGGGCGGCGGATTTGGTGGCAAAGAAAGCCAAGGAAATTCCCTCGCCTGCGCCACAGCCATCATCGCTGCCAAACACAATCGTCCCGCAAAAATGCGCTATGATCGCGACGACGACATGATCATCACAGGCAAACGCCACGATTTTCGCATGGATTACACCGTCGGCTACAACGGCGCTGGCTTCATTGAAGGCATTGAATTCACACAATATTGTCGCTGCGGTTGGGCGCAAGACCTCTCGCTCCCCGTGGCTGATCGCGCCATGCTGCATTCCGATAACGCCTACTTCTTGCCAAACGCGAAAATCACCTCGCATCGCCTAAAAACCAACACCGTTTCCGCCACCGCCTTTCGCGGCTTCGGCGGTCCGCAAGGCGTGCTTGCCATTGAACGGGTCATCGACCACATCGCCCACACAATGGACGTTGATGCCAGCTACATCCGCACCGCAAACGCCTATGCTAACAAGTCGCGCGGCCTAAAACAAACCACGCCCTACCACATGGAAGTCACCGACAGTGTGACCGATCAAATCATGATCGAACTGCTGGAAAAATCCGATTATTCCAAGCGCCGCGAACTGGTGAAATGGTTCAACCATGAAAACCCGCGCCTCAAAAAAGGCATCGCGGTTACGCCTGTGAAATTCGGTATTTCCTTCACGCTAACGCACCTGAACCAAGCAGGCGCGCTGGTACACGTTTATTCCGACGGCTCCATCCACCTCAACCACGGCGGCACCGAAATGGGCCAAGGCCTGTTCACCAAAGTCGCGCAGGTCGCCGCCACTGTTCTTGGCACGCCCCTCTCATCCGTGAAAATCACTGCAACCGACACGGCCAAGGTGCCAAACACCTCCGCCACAGCCGCCTCCGCTGGCTCCGATCTAAACGGCATGGCGGTGAAAGCAGCCTGCGAGGTTATCAAACAACGCCTCACCGATTTCGCCGCCGATCACTTCAAAACAACTGCCGATCAAATCACATTTGCAGACGGCACTGTGCAAATCGGCAAACAGGTTATGCCCTTCGCAGCCCTCGCAGCGCTCGCCTATCAAAACCGCATTTCCCTATCCTCCACAGGCTTTTACGCCACCCCGAAAATCGAATGGGATCGCGTCGCGGGCAAAGGCCGCCCGTTCTTTTACTTCGCCTATGGCGCATCCGTCACCGAGGTCGTGATCGACACCCTGACAGGCGAAAATCGCATCCTGCGCACCGACATCATCCACGACGTCGGCAAATCCCTAAATCCCGCCATCGACATCGGCCAGATCGAGGGCGCCTACGTTCAAGGCGCAGGCTGGCTCACCACCGAAGAACTGGTTTGGGACGACAAAGGCAGCTTAAAAAGCCACGCGCCCAGCACCTATAAAATCCCCGCCTGTTCCGACCGCCCCGATATTTTCAACGTCGCACTTTGGGACAAAGGTGAAAATGTTGAAGACACGATTTACAAATCCAAAGCCGTCGGCGAACCGCCCTTCATGCTCGGCATTTCCGCCTTCCTCGCCCTGTCCGATGCGGTCGCGGCGACAGGTGACGGCAGCATTTACCCCGACCTAGACGCCCCCGCCACAGCCGAACAAATCCTGCGCGCCGTCGCCCGTCAAAAGGGGCAGGCATGGGACTGAACCTAACAGAGTTGCGCGACGCAACGGCCAAACACGGCACCGTCATCCGCGTGCTGATCGTTGATCACAAAGGCTCCACCCCACGCGAAGCAGGCACCTCGATGCTGGTCTGGAAAGGCGGGCAAAGCGGTACAATCGGTGGCGGCGCACTTGAACAACAAGCCACTGATTTTGCACGCACAATCACCAAACCCACCGCGCTCAACATCCCGCTTGGCCCTGCCTTGGGGCAATGCTGCGGTGGTAACGTGGTTGTCGTCTTCGAACCGTTCACGCCTCAAACAATCCCCGCCGACACCGCACCTTACATCCGCAAAATCAGCGGCAAAGACGAACAGCCGCTCGCCTTCAAACGCCTGCTGAAATCTCTGCGCAATTCTGGCCAAACCCCCAGCCTCATCTGGCTCGGCGGCTGGCTCCTCGAACCGCTTGCAACGCCAACCACGCCGCTTTGGCTCTACGGCGCAGGCCACGTTGGCCGCGCCATCGTCGACACCCTGTCCGACCTGCCGTTCAGCGTCACTTGGGTCGATACCAGCGCCGATCGCTTCCCTGAAACCATCCCCGAAAACACCACAAACCTGATCGCTGCAAACCCAGCCGACGCGGTGAAACACGCGCCCGACGCAGCGCATCACATCGTGCTCACCTACTCCCACGCCCTCGATCTTGATCTGTGCCATGCGATTCTATCGCGCCCCCACAAATCGCTGGGGCTGATCGGTTCTGCCACCAAACGCGCCCGCTTTTCATCCAGATTAGCCGACCTTGGCCACCAATCTGCACAGATTTCGCGCATTATTTGCCCAATCGGCCAGCGCGACTTGGGCAAAACACCCAAAGCCATTGCCATCGGCGTCGCAGCCGACCTACTTAAATCCAGCACCGCTGTTTGCGCCAAAACAAAGGCCACCGCATGACCCCACTACTCCACCTTTCGGGCCTAACCAAAGCCTATCCAGGCGTCATCGCAAACGATGATGTCGGCTTTGAAATCCAACCGGGCGAGGTTCACGCACTGCTCGGTGAAAACGGCGCGGGCAAATCCACGCTGGTGAAAATGATCTACGGCCTTGTGCGCCCCGACAGCGGTGAAATGCGCCTGCACGGCGAACCTTTTGCGCCAACCGAACCCCGCGAAGCCCGCGCCGCAGGGGTTGCGATGGTGTTCCAACACTTTTCCCTGTTTGAGGCTCTTACCGTGGCCGAAAACATCTCCCTTGGCATGGAAAACCCACCCGAAAACGCCGCACTTTCAGATCAGATTCGCCAAGTTTCCGCCAATTATGGTCTCACGCTCGATCCTGATCGCAGGATCGGCGATATGTCCGCAGGGGAGCGCCAGCGCGTCGAAATCGTGCGCTGTCTTTTGCAAAACCCCAAACTGCTGGTGATGGACGAACCCACCTCCGTGCTCACCCCACAAGAGGTCGACGTCCTGTTCGAAACCCTGCGCAAATTGCGCGATGAGGGCACCTCGATCCTCTATATTTCGCACAAGCTCGAAGAAATCCGCACGATCTGCGACAACGCCACGATCCTACGATTGGGCAAGGTCGTGGGAACTTGTGTCCCCTCAGAAGAAACGCCAAAAACTATGGCGGAAATGATGGTCGGGACCGAGCTGAAAACCCCGTCAAAACGCCCCTACACCCCCGGCCCCAGCCTGCTGGATGTGCACGATATGTGGCTGCAATCGGCCGATCCCTTCGGCACATCGCTGCGCGATATCAGCTTTTCGCTGCATGCTGGCGAGGTCCTCGGCATCGCGGGGGTTGCGGGCAACGGCCAAGACGAATTGCTGCTGGCCCTATCAGGCGAGGAACGCGTCACGAATGACGCGATCAAGCTGAAAGGCGAAAATGTCGGCAACCTCGGCCCGAACCACCGCCGTCTTCAGGGCCTTTTGGCCGCCCCCGAAGAACGGCTCGGCCACGCTGCCGCGCCCGATATGTCGTTGACGGAAAACGCGCTATTAACGGGCTTTACCCGCCAACGCCTCACGAACCGTGGGTTCGTGAAATGGCAAGCCACCCGCAACTTCGCCCGTGCCATCATCGAAAAATTTGATGTCCGCACACCCGGCACAGAAAACGCCGCCAAATCCCTTTCTGGCGGCAATTTGCAGAAATTCGTCATCGGACGCGAAATCATGCAACGCCCAGACGTTTTAATCGTCAACCAACCGACTTGGGGCGTAGATGCTTCGGCGGCTGCCTTCATCCGCGAAGCCCTTCTGGAACTCGCAGAACAGGGCGCAGGGGTCATCGTCATCAGCCAAGACCTCGACGAGTTGATGGAAATATCCGACACATTCGCGGTGTTAAGCGAGGGCCGCCTGTCGCGCGTTCAATCCGCATCTGGTGTCACAATTGAAGAAATCGGCCTGTTGATGGGCGGAACGGAGGTCGACAATGCTGCGGCTTGAACAACGCCCTGAACCGTCGCGCGCAATGCAAATTGCCACCCCGATCATCGCCGTGATCGCCACCATGATCGCAGGCGGCGTCATGTTTGCGCTCCTTGGGTCCAACCCTTTCACCGCGATCCGCATCATCTTTTGGGACCCGATCTTTAACGACGTGGTCGCCAGCTACACTCGCCCACAACTCCTCATCAAAGCAGCCCCGTTGATCCTCATGGCCATCGGCCTATCGTTCGGATTTCGCGCAAATGTGTGGAACATCGGCGCAGAGGGCCAGTTCATCATGGGCGCGGTTGTCGGCGGCGGCACCGCCCTCGCGCTCTATCCCTACGAAAGCTTCATCGTCTTCCCAATCATCATCGTCATGGGTGCTGTCGGCGGTTTCCTTTGGGCGATGATCCCAGCCCTGTTGAAAATCAAATTCAACGCCAATGAAATTCTTGTCTCGCTCATGCTCGTCTATGTCGCGGCCAACTTCCTGTCTGCGATGGTCACGGGGCCAATGAAATCACCCGTCGGCATGGGTTTCCCAGAATCGCGAAATTTCAACGAATACCAATCAGCGTTTAACTCTGAACTGCTGTCCAACACGGGATTACACTTCGGCGTCCTCGCCATGATGGCCGCTGTCGTCGTTGGTTACATCGCCCTCACGCGGCATTTGTTCGGCTTTCAAATCCGCGTCGCGGGCCAATCTGCACGGGCCTCCCGTTTCGCAGGGGTGAACCCCAACCTCACCATCGCACTCTGCCTTGGCATCTCTGGCGCACTCGCAGGGCTCGCTGGTTTGTTTGAGGTCACGGGCCCCGCCAGCAAACTCTCCACCAACTTCCCGCTCGGCTACGGCTTTACCGCCATCATCGTCGCCTTCTTGGGCCGCCTAAATCCGATTGGCATTTTGTTCGCAGGCCTGCTGATGTCGCTCACCTACATCGGGGGCGAGCTGGCACAGTTCCAACTGCAAATCCCCGCCGCCGCGATCCAAGCGTTTCAGGGCATGCTGCTCTTCTTCCTCCTCGGTGTCGATATCCTCATCAACTTCCGCGTTCGATTAAAAACAAAGGGAGTCGCATAATGGATTTCTCAGCAATCTCACCCGTCGCCCTGATCGTTAGCCTCATGGCCGCCTCCACTCCGATCCTGCTCGCCGCACTCGGTGAACTCGTCGTTGAAAAATCGGGCGTCTTAAACCTTGGCGTTGAGGGCATGATGATCATCGGCGCGGTCTGCGGGTTTATCGCAGCCGTCACCACAGGCTCGCCGTGGCTTGGCTTTGTATTCGGGGCCATCTGCGGCGCACTCCTGTCGATGATCTTCGCGATCCTCACACAATACCTCATGGCAAACCAAGTCGCCTCTGGCCTTGGCCTCACCATGTTTGGCCTCGGCTTTGCCGCCCTGCTGGGTCACAAATACTCTGGCATCAAACCGCCGAAATTCCACTCCATCGACATCCCAATCCTCACCGATTTGCCCATCGTTGGCCCGCTGCTGTTTGGCCACGACCCGATGGTTTATATTTCTATCCTTATGGTCTTTGTCGTCTGGTATTTCCTCAACCGCACCCGCGCGGGGCTTGTCCTGCGGGCCGTGGGCGAAAACCACGACGCCGCACACGCCCTTGGCTACAAAGTCATCCGCATCCGCATCATGGCAATCGGCTTTGGCGGCGCGATGGCGGGTATGGGCGGGGCGTACCTGTCGCTCGTGCGCGTCCCCCAATGGACCGAGGGCATGACTGCGGGCGCAGGCTGGATCGCGCTGGCGCTTGTTGTGTTCGCCAGCTGGAAACCGGGCCGCGCTTTGATCGGTGCATACCTCTTTGGGGGCGTCACCGTTCTGCAACTCAACCTGCAAGCAGCAGGTTTATCCATCTCACCCGCATATTTGTCGATGACTCCCTACCTCGTTACCATTATTGTCCTCGTCATAATGTCTGCCGACAAAGCCCGCGCCAGCCTGAATGCACCTGCATCGCTGGGCAAGCTGTTTCACGCAACGACATGACCGTAATAAACAACCCATCGCCGCTCGCGCGATGACAACACCAACTAGGAGAGACCCTAAATGAACCTCATTAAAACACTGCTTGCTGGCGCTGCACTTGCCACAGGCTTGGCTGGCGCTGCCACCGCCCAAGACAAACTGAAAGTCGGCTTTATCTATGTCGGCCCAACTGGCGATTTCGGCTGGTCCTATGAACACGACCAAGGCCGCAAAGCCGTGGTCGAAGCTTTCGGCGACAAAGTCGAAACATCCTACCAAGAATCAGTGCCAGAAGGCGCCGATGCAGAACGCGTCATGACCCAAATGGCGTTGTCAGGCCACAAACTGATCTTCACAACATCCTTTGGCTACATGGACCCAACACTGAACGTCGCGAAGAAATTCCCAGACGTAAAGTTTGAACACGCAACTGGTTTCAAACGTGCGGACAACGTGTCCACATACTCTGCTCGTTTCTATGAAGGCCGCACAGTAATTGGTCATATCGCGGGCAACATGACCAAAACCAACACCATCGGTTACATTGCGTCTTTCCCAATTCCAGAAGTTATCCGTGGCATCAACGCATCCTACCTTGCGGCCAAAGCGGTAAACCCAGACGTGAAAATGAAAATCGTATGGGTCTACACGTGGTTTGATCCCGGCAAAGAAGCAGACGCGGCAAACGCTTTGATCGGCCAAGGCGCTGACATCATCATGCAACACACCGATTCCCCTGCTGCCATGACGATTGCAGAAGAAAAAGGCATCTACGCCTTTGGCCAAGCCTCCGACATGAAACAGTTCGGACCAAACGCACGCCTGTCCTCCATCATCGACAACTGGTCCCCATATTACATCGCCCGCACCAAAGCGGTTCTTGATGGCACATGGACGTCCACAGACACATGGGACGGTATCGCTCCTGGCATGGTTGGCATCGGCGAGTTTTCCGACAAGGTTCCTGCAGATGTTCAAGCATCCGCAAACGCCATCATCGAGAAACTGAAATCAGGCGAAATGCACTCCTTCACTGGTCCAATCAACAAGCAAGACGGTTCCGCTTGGTTGGCGGATGGTGAAACTGCTGACGACGGCACATTGGCTGGCATGAACTTCTACGTAGAAGGCATCGACGGCGACGTTCCAAATTAATCTGGAACTAAGCTAGAAAATCCAAAGCCCCGCGCAGAGCAATCCGCGCGGGGCTTTTTTGTGGGTGCGGCAGGTTAAAACCAACAGCGGATCTGCGCTATTTCTTCGAACGCCTGTCGCGCAATTCTTAGGGATTGATGCTGTTGTACACGCCGAAACCTGCGGGTTACGAACCTTGACTGTTCACCTGTAAACCCGTCTAGTTTTCACATTATAGGAACTGCATTTTGCAGCCTGCGTATTATAGCAATAAAGGCAATATTTTGAGCATTTCATCTACAACGACGAATACGGCACCAAAAATAGAAGCAAGTATCGACCTAGTTATGCACACTGACCAGGTGCCTGGCGGGCGCGTTATTATGGTGGGGTATTTTGAAAACAAATCTACGTCGGGCGAAACATACCACATTTCGTCTGTGAATACGCCATTGAACGGGAACAGCTTTCTGGGCCCGACGGTCACTGTGGAATATGAACCCAATGACCCCGTAAACGGTATAACGGAACTTAACGGGTACCTTGGATCAGCGGCGTTTTCTGGCATCAAGCCGCGTAAAACGATACTTTCTGATTTGGTCACATTGGAACCTGGAAAAAAGGTTGAATGGCATTTTCTTGTTTCTGACGTCACCGACTTTGATAAATCTGGATCCTACGACATAACGCTGTGCTGCAAGATTTTGAACATTTTCGTACAGGCCAAGGGCGCCAAATTCGCTGATGCGGAACATGCAACAAATATGCCGCTGCTGCTCAAAAGTAATACCGTAACGGTGGCCATCAAGGGGACGCCACTTCAAACTGCGCAGGACATCGTAGAGGAGCTGGCCAGTTTAAGTCTTGAGCTGCCGGTCAATACACTGGGGACCAAGGCTTTGCCGCCTCAATTTGTTGCCGCCAGCACCGATCCAGTTCGCGTTGCGGCCATTACGGCGGCGCATTATGCCGCGTATCTTTGGCTTAAGGTCGCTGAAAACGTGTTTCATGTTGATCACGTCATAACTGGCAACAAAAATCTAGAGAAGTGGTTCGACGTGGATTCCGATTCGCGCATCGTCCAAGTGCTCCGCCAGAGTTACACCAAAATGGCTCAGTTCATGGAAACGACGCCAATCATTTATGATTTCACCCATAAAAAAACTGGCGGTGATCATTTTGCCCACGTGACGGGCAAAGGTAAAACTTGGGATCATAAGATCTATTTGGCAGGGCAGTTTTGGCAGGGTGCTAAGGCGCCAATCAGTCTGGATAAAACCAAGCCTGTCGTTATGGAAAAGACGGCAATAATTGGTATGGATTCTCAGGCTGGTACGATCATCCACGAGCTTGCGCATGGGGTGGATCAGGCCTTTGATTTTGCGGGTTTCTGGTATGGCTCAGAAAAAACACAGATGATGGCAAAGCTGAATGTTTATGCGGGTGCGCTGCATGCGGAAGGGTTAGAATATTTCTGTGAAACCTCATCACCCTTTACGGGGCGTTGGGCTGGGCCATCGGGCGAAGTCTTTGTGATCGAGCAAGGTGATCCGCCAAATTACAGCGGGGAAATTAACCAAGTCGTTGCTGATAAACCGTCTTTGCTTGCGACGACCACGATGGATTTCTCAATTCCTGATATGACGTTTCGGATAAATTGCGCAGGATCGAGTTCGACATATTCGGGTTTGATAAATGCTGACTTGAATCAGATAATCTGGACAGGTGCGCCGTGGGCCAGTTGGACCAAGTTACCGCCTCTAAAAACCAGGGATGATAAATATTTCAGGCCAAAAGTGATTTAGGGGGAACGTGAAAAACGATACTTGCCAAAGCTTTATGAAACAGTCCCAAAACCAATCACTTCAACAAAGCTATCTTTCGTTCCAAACACCCCGAAAACCACCCAACATAACGCCGTTGAACGTCCACCTTTTGCCAATCTTTTCCCGTCACGCGGCCACGGCAACTGGCGGTTCCACAGCCGCAATCTAGCGTCCAATCGTCATCATCTCCCGTGGCATAATCGAACGTTAGCTCCTCGTCGGGTTCGATATCGCGCATCGCTTGGAAAAGGATCTGCCCAACAATGCCCACGTTTGGATCACACGAGTGATTAAGACACATCATCGAATCCTCGCGCTCTTCGTGTGAAGTCGGTCCAATGAACAAATCATCGTCAATCTGTATTTCAGTCGGGCCAAGGGTTTTCGCCAGTTCATCGCGGGTTTGGCGATCAAACACATAGCCACCTTTTACCACAACGACCTCACCAGTACGGATCACAGCAACTGAAAATAGGCCCCTGCCTTCAATCCCGTTGCTTCGTTTTTCTACTTTTTCTGAAAACCATGTGGCCAATGCCTCAATCCTTTTGTGAACAATTCCAACGAACGCAGCCCCAGTTCAACAGCCAGCCTGCGACTTTACCAACCTTGACCTACCACAAATGCCACTACTAAATACACGGAGGTCACCGAGGAGACAGCAATGCAAAATCCGAGTGTTCAAGCGTATCAAATCATCGCCCCCCTCAAACAAAACACCTGGAAAATGTTGGCACCCCTGATTGCGCTTCCCCTGACCTGTGTCGCCTCCCCCAGCATGGCCCACGTGCGCTGGTTCGTGGCCGAGGACGCGGGTGAGCGTGTCAACCTCAACGCAATTCTTCTGTCCAACCCCATCATGATCGCGTGGATATTTATCGCGCTAGGCATGATCTGCACGGCAATCGTATTAGACAGCCGCCTGCCCGTTATCCCCATCGCGAACACGAAAATCCGCCACGACGTGATGGAACTGATGCGCATCTTTACAGGCATGTCGCTGCTGCTAACCGCCTATGAGGGCGCGTTGATCGCCCCGCATCTTATTGCAGTGGGTGGCATGGGAACGCTGCTCATATTCCTGCAAGCGTTTATCGGGGTACTCCTGTTGTCCAACCACTTCATTCACATTGCCGCTTACTTACTCGGTGTTTTATTCCTCGGGATGATCCTCCAATTCGGCATTCTCAAGTCCGTCGAATACATAAACATCATCGGAATTGCGCTGTTCTTGCTGTTCAATCACCACCCGTCCGAACAGCTGCGCGAAAAACTAAAACCCTATTCGGTGGCCATGCTGCGCATTTTCACGGGCATCGCGTTGGTCATCCTCGGCTTTTCAGAAAAGGTTTACGGCGCCATGCTTGGCCAGGCGTTTCTTGAAAATTATCCGTGGAACTTCATGCCGTTTTTCGGGTTTGATTGGTTCAGCGATCAGATTTTCGTTCTGTCCGCTGGCATGATGGAAGTGGTGCTCGGAACCATCCTCGTGCTTGGCGTCGTCACCCGCCTCAACACCCTCGTCATCGCGGGCTTCATGTTGCTGTCCAACATTGTCTTCCTCATTCAAGGGGCCAAAGACGAAGCGTTGATCGAAATGATCGGCCACCTGCCCGTGATCGCAACCGCGCTCATCCTGCTGCTGCTTGGATACGGACAGCGTCTAAAGGTGACAAATCTGTTCGCGAAAGATTCCGCCTAACGCGCCATGTGACTGGGGTACCTGACAGGTATTTCAGGCCCTTACCGACCAAAAACCATCGCCACCTGCGCTTTGATCAACTTGCCAAACAGCGCCAACGGGAACCGCTGATACCGTGGCGCATCATCCACAAACGCATCATCCACAAACGCATCGTCGCTGGCGCGAAACCGTACATTCGTGCGCATTTCAACGGCGGGCAAATCTGCACTTTCAAACGCGCTCCGAAACGTCGAGGTCCAATGCCCGCGTTTGTACTTCAAATACATCGCCGTGTTGCAACACCCCGCCACAAACCGCTTGGTCGGTGATTTTGGTTTTAACGCATACCCCACCAGCAATTCCGCCCCCTGAACACAGCGATACCGATCATCTCGGTAGGTTAGATAATCCGCGCCGCCGTCCGCATCCAGAACAGGTTTCGCGCCGTCCAATGCCTCGATCAAACGCCCCCCCGCCTGACAGTCATCACAGTAACACACCGCTGCCAAAATCGGCTCGTCCACAGCTTCAAATCGCACCTGCCCGCAGGCACAGCTTTGCGTTCTTACGGCCATAACATCCCCCAATTCGTTAAATTCCCCCACAAGTAAGCACTTCTCACTTGCAGGTTCAACCCACCTCCCTATTCACCTTTGCGAATTAACCCTATATTTAAATCCTAGTCATAATGAGGGGCCCCATGATTTTACGCAGCATAATTTTCGCAACAGCCATCCTAGCCACCGCACCTGCGCTCGCCGCCACGTGCGGTAACACCAGCGCAGGGTTCAACGCTTGGAAAAAAGAATTCGCATCAGAAGCCAAGAAAGCAGGCGTCAAAAAACGCGGCCTTCAGGCGCTCGCCTCCGCCAGCTATGCCAAAGGCACCATCGCGGCGGATCGCAATCAAAAGTCGTTCAAATACACGCTCGAAAAATTCATGAAAGTTCGCGGCGCACCGACCATCGTCGCCAAAGGCAAAAAACGCAAAGCCAGCAGCGCCAGTTTCTTCAACTCACTCGAAAAGAAATACGGCGTCCCGGCTGGCGTGATCCTCGCAATCCACGGCATGGAAACAGGGTTTGGCGGCTTCATGGGCAACAGCCAAGTGGTCTCGGCGATCACCACGCTCACCTACGATTGCCGCCGCTCAGATTTCTTTAAACCCCACGCCATCGGCGCGCTGATCCTTGTGGACCAAGGCGCGATCACAACGGCCACCAAGGGCGCGAAACACGGCGAATTGGGCCACACTCAATTCCTGCCAGGGAACGCGCTGCAATACGGCGTCGATGCCAACGGCGACGGTCGGGTTGATTTTTACAACCAAACAGACGCGCTGGCTTCCACCGCCAATTTCTTGCGTCAAAAAGGCTGGAAACCGGGCAAAGGTTATCAAGAAGGCCAGCCAAATTTCAAAGTGATTAAGCAGTGGAATGCCGCTGGCGTGTACCAAAAAGCCATCGCAATCATGGCCAAACGCATCGACGGCTAGGCGGTTCGCCCAAAGCCCCACATAATACGGATCGCGATCCCCATCAGGATCGCGGACAACACAAATGGCGCACCCGGAAATTCGAAAAACCAGCCCTCACGGCTGAACGCCCAGAACAGTCCCGTCATCACCAAAGGCGCGAGGATCGACGCAACCGCGCGCACCGAACTCACAACACCTTGCAGCTCGCCTTGCGCATTATCAGGCACCGCACGGCTCATGATGCCTTGCATCGCTGGCCCCGCCAACATGCCCACCGCACTCAGCGGCAGCAGCGCAAAAATCACCCAAGTCGCGGGCGCAAACGCGATGCCGACAAACGACAACAACTCCATCGACAGCCCCAAAATTGCCGTGCGGTGCTCCCCCAACCGCGGGATCACATAGCGGATCAGCACCCCTTGGCTAAACGCCATCATCAATCCAAATGAGCCGAGCGACAGGCCAACCAACCAAGCATCCCAGCCAAATTTCGCAATCGTGTAAAACGCCCAAACAACGGGGTAGACCATGAAGGCGATTTCTTGGAAAAACAGCACGATCAACAACCGCGTCTGCCCTGCCAGTTTGCCCACTTGTGCAAACGCACCCCAAGGCAACGCACGGTGCCATTCAAACGCGCGGCGGTTTTCCTCGCTCACGGTTTCGTCCAGCGCGAACAACCCGAACAGCGCAATCGCACCTGCCAAAACAGCAGCCACAAAGAACGGCGCACGCGGGCCCCATTCCGCCGCGATCCCGCCGATCACAGGCCCCAAAATAAACCCGATCCCGAACGCCGCGCCTAGCAATCCGAAATTCGCACCGCGCTCATCTGGCGGGGAAACATCCGCAATCACTGCCGAGGCCGTTGAATGGTTCGCCGCCGTTATCCCGCCGACAATACGCGCCACAAACAGCAGCCACATCGATTGCGCAAACCCCATCACCACATAATCCGCCGCCATCACGCTTAATGATACCAGCAACACTTTGCGCCGCCCAAACCGATCCGAAAGATTGCCGACCAACGGCCCAAACAAAAACTGCATCAGCGCGAAAACGGTGGACAATATCCCACCCCAAATCGCCGCATTCGCCAAAGTGGACCCGCCCAGATCGAGCAAAAGCGCCGGCATCACAGGCATGATCAGACCAATGCCAATGGCATCAATCATCACCGTCAGCAGGATGAAATAAACAGCACGTTTGTTGGACATGATCCGCAAAGCCTTTAACTCAGTATGCTGTATTTAGTACAAGAGAGCATTGCTTACAAGAGGGCAAAATCATCACCCCACGCAACACCGTTGCGTCAAAGGTTAACGCCAAAAGTGCCATACAGGTGCCATACGCTTTGCATACCGTTTGCATACGCTTTGCAGCCCTTTTTTGGCCCCCAAAAAGCAGCGTACGCTCCAAATCTTACCCCAGCGTGCGTTGCTTACTCGCTCATCGGCGGCGCGCCACCTGCAAACCAATTTGGCGCGTCGTATCGGCAGGGTTCATCTTGCATTTCTAAATGCAGTCCATCCCCCGTCCAAGGGTTCGCGCGGGCCAAATCCTCGTCAAATTCAATGCCCAAACCCGGTGCTGTGGGCGCGATAATATACCCGCTATCCCATTGAATCGTATGCTTAATCAGGTCGAGGTGGAAATCCCCACCCGTTTGTATCGTCTCGGCCATCAGCAGGTTGGGAATATTCGCTGCCAGCTGAATATTCGCCGCCCATTCCACGGGCCCAGCGTACAAATGCGGTGCCACTTGCGCGTTGTAAACTTCGGCAATCGCCGCGATCTTTTTGGTTTCCAAAATACCGCCAGAACGCCCCAGCGCAGGTTGCAAAATAGTCGCTGCACTAGACCTTAACACAGGTGCAAATTCCGCTTTAGTAACAAGGCGTTCGCCCGTTGCAACAGGTATACGAACCGCGCTCGCGACCTTGGCCATTTCGCCAATATTGTCGGGCGGAACAGGCTCTTCAAACCACAGTGGCGAATAGGGTTCCAGCGCCTGACCGAGCCGAATTGCACCTGCGGTACTGAACTGTCCGTGGGTTCCAAACAACAAGTCCGCCCGATCCCCAACCGCTTCGCGGATTGCCTTACAAAATGCCACGGATTGCGCGATATCCCCCATTGATGGCATGTGCCCACCGCGCGCCGTATACGGCCCCGCAGGATCAAATTTCACTGCTGTAAACCCTTGATTTACCGCGTGAATCGCCGATTCCGCCGCCATTTCAGGGGAGGACCAAAACGCGGTCATATCGTGGTGTTCCATCGGATAAAGATAGGTGTAGGATCGGATGCGTTCGTTCATCAATCCGCCCATCAGCGCGTAAACAGGCCGTTCAAACGCCTTGCCCAGAATATCCCAACAGGCGATTTCCATGCCCGAAAACGCACCTATCGTTGTCGGATCAGGGCGTTGGGTAAAGCCGCTGGAATAAACACGACGGAACATTAACTCAATGTTTTCAGGGCTTTCCCCCAGCATATGACGTTCAAACACATCATTGATAACCGCACACATTGCATCGGGGCCCACGGCCGCCGCATAGACTTCGCCGTAGCCAACAATACCCGTATCGGTGGTCAATTTCACAAAGATGAAATACCGCCCACCCCAACCAGGTGGCTTGTTTCCAACAACAAAAATCTCCAAGTCTTTCAGCTTCATGTCACGCCTCCATTATTTGCCCTACACTGGCCCTAGAAACGCTTATTTTCCAGCACATTTACGAAGTCTTCGTCGTTTTGTGCGAATGCTTCCTAGACCTTTGGGCACGAACGCCCTATTGCACGCCCAAAGCCAATGCAGGATGACGCTCGTGACCAAACGCACCCCGATTTCAGACTTCGCAGAAAATTTGCGCAACAATTCGTATTTTTCGCATCCTCGTGAATTGAATTTGCCGCAAACGCGCACCGATATCTTGTCCGGCTTAACCGTCGCATTGGCCTTGGTTCCAGAGGCCGTGGCTTTCGCATTTGTTGCAGGTGTTGATCCACTTGTTGGCCTTTACGCCGCGTTTATCGTGGGCCTGATCACCGCTGCATTTGGCGGCCGCCCTGGCATGATTTCTGGCGCGACAGGTGCGCTCGCGGTTGTGATGGTTTCGTTGGTCGCGGATCACGGTGTTCAATACTTGTTCGCCACCGTTGTTCTTATGGGTATTTTGCAGATTTCTGCAGGTATTTTCCGCCTTGGGAAATTCATCCGAATGGTTCCACATCCTGTGATGCTTGGCTTTGTGAACGGCCTTGCAATCGTTATTTTCTTGGCCCAACTTGAACAATTCCGCGTCCCAGATGGCAACGGCCACCATACATGGATGACGGGTTCAACGCTCTGGATTTCCCTCGCATTAGTCGTTGCGACCATGGCAATCATCTGGGTCACACCGCGCCTTACCAAAGCATTTCCCGCCCCCCTTGCCGCGATCGGTTTGGTAGCTGCTGCCGTTATCCTGTTCGACGTTCCAGTCCCACGCGTCAGCGATCTTGCCTCCATTGAGGGCGGCTTGCCTGCGTTCTCCATCCCGATGGTTCCTTTCACGTTTGAGACCCTTTGGATCATCCTGCCTTACGCCGTCATCCTCGCGGCGATTGGCTTGATTGAGAGCCTTTTGACTCTGAACCTTGTTGGCGAAATCACCAATCAACGGGGCGGCGCATCCAAAGAATGTATCGCTCAAGGCGCCGCAAATACTGTCACAGGCTTCTTTGGTGGCATGGGCGGTTGCGCGATGATCGGGCAATCCATGATCAACGTAAACTCTGGTGGTCGAGGGCGGTTGTCTGGCATCTCCGCGGCGCTGTTCTTGCTCGCATTCATTCTAGTCGGCAGCAGCATCATTGAACTGATCCCATTGGCCGCACTTGTCGGCGTTATGTTCATGGTTGTTATCGGCACATTCGCTTGGCAATCGCTGAAAATTTTGGCCCGCGTGCCCCGCGCAGATGCATTTGTGATCATTCTCGTGACAGCAGTTACCGTTGCCGAAGACCTTGCAATCGCTGTCGTCGTTGGTGTGATTGTGTCCGCGCTGGTTTACGCCTGGAACGCCGCGGCGCAGATTTCTGCCTCCTCTCACCCGTCCAAAACAGAACCAGGCGCACGGGTTTATGACGTACAAGGCCCGTTGTTCTTTGGCTCCGCAACACGGTTTCAAGAATTGTTTGATCCAGAGAATGATCCAGAAACTGTGATCCTCGATTTCGCAGGATCCCGCGTTGTGGATCAATCTGCCCTTCAAGCGATCGAGGCCGTTGCCGAGAAATATAGCGCTGCTGGTAAACGATTAATGTTGCGCCATCTTAGCCAAGATTGTCATCAGCTTTTGACAACTGCTGGACAGTTGATGGTCGATACAGACGACGATCCAGATTATCGTTTAACTGTCGATTACGATGTTCAACTCGGCCGTATCGGGAGCCACTAGCCCCCGATAGCGCACGAATAGATCAGTCAAAGATGATAACATTGCGGCGTGATTTACCCGCCTTTGTATCGACAATCGCTTCGTTGATTTGATCTAGGGAATACCGATTGCTGATTAATTCATCGAGCATTAAACGCCCTTGTTTGTATTGTTCGATCAACCACGGAATATCGCGTTTCAAAACGGTCTCGCCCATCAGCGATCCTTTGATCGACTGGCTCAACGCCGTGATCATCACAGGTTCATAACTGGCGAATTGCCCAGACGGCGGCATCCCAACCATGATGACTTCGCCGCGTGGCGCAAGATAATCTGTCGCTGTTTCAAACGCTTTTATCGCGCCAACAGTCACAAAAACATAGTCAACGCCGCGCCCACCTGTGGCGGCTTTCACCTTTTTAACAACGTCTGCATCCGTTGCTTTGATCGCGTGGGTTGCCCCAAACTCCATCGCGCCGTCCAGCTTTTCGTCTTCTAGATCGAGCGCAATGATCGTGACGCATCCACTCAGAGCAGCGCCTTGGATCGCGTTCAAGCCAACGCCGCCAGCGCCAATGACTGCGACCGTGCTGCCAGGACGTGCGCTTGCGGTATTCGTCACCGCGCCCAATCCCGTGATTACACCACATGACAACAGGCTTGCGACATCCATCCCCAAATCTTCGGGGATCGAAACGATTTGACTTTGATCCACCACGACGCTTTCTGCGAAAGCCCCTGTGCCGATCCCCTGTTGCGCAATTTCGCCCTCACCCAATCGGATCGGCGATTCAGCGACGCGGTCATAGGGCTCTTCGCAATTCACCAAATGACCAGAGCCACAAGATGGGCAAGCGCCACAAGAGCGCAGTAAAGTAACCAAAACAGGGTCGCCAACACTGTAGCCTTTAACCCCATCACCGACTTCCGTAATGCGCCCTGCAGCTTCGTGCCCGAACACGGCTGGCAGATAACCGCCCCAAGCGCCCTCTTGTGCGAGAATGTCGGAATGGCAAATTGCGCAGGCTTCCAATTTCACTTGGACTTGCCCACGTTTAGGGGCCTCTAATGTGATGTCTTCAATGCATAGATCTGCACCAAATTCGCGGCAAACTGCAGCTTTCATGTTCTTTTCCCTGTCATATTTTTCAGTTTCCGGTTTCCACACCCGGTAAAATGCACAGCATTTCGTATAAGATATTTGCACCCACAAGCGCCGTATTTCCCGTTGGATCATAGGGCGGTGATACTTCGACCAGATCCGCGCCAACAATGTTCAGTCCCTGCAAGCCACGGATCAATTCCACGGCTTGGGGCGGCGTCAGACCACAAATTTCGGGTGTCCCAGTGCCGGGCGCAAAGGCAGGGTCAAGGCTGTCGATGTCATAGGTAATGTAACACGGCACATCGCCGATATGCGCTTTGATCCGCTCTGCCAAAGGGGCCAGCGATTTGTGCCACAACTCCTCGGCTTGGATAACGGTAAATCCCCAGCGGCGGGCTTCGTCGAAATCATCGGCGGCATATCCTGTTCCGCGCAAGCCGATCTGAAACACTTTGTCGTCTTGCAGTAGCCCTTCTTCATGGGCGCGGCGAAAGGGTGTTCCGTGGGCAATTTCTTCACCAAACATGTGTTCGTTTATGTCGGCGTGGGCATCCACATGCACCAGCGCCACAGGTCCGTGTTTCTTGGCGATTGATCGTAAAATAGGCAGGGTCAGCGTGTGATCGCCCCCCAACGTCATCGGGATCACGTCGTGTTCCAAAACCGTGTCATAGTATTGTGTAATACGGCGAACCGAGTCCTTTAGATCGAAGGTATTGATCGGCACGTCGCCTAGATCAGCACATTGCAGATGATCGAACGGCGCGGCACGGGTCCACATATTATAGGGGCGCAGCATATTGCTTTCGGCGCGAATTTGTTTGGGGCCAAACCGCGTGCCAGAGCGCCAACTGGTGCCGATATCCATCGGAATGCCGATAAACCCAACATCAAGGCCCTCGGCTGTTTCAGCCGCAGGTAAACGCATAAATGTTCCCGGCCCCGCAAAACGCGGCATCTCATTTCCACCTAGGGGTTGGTTTGGCATATCAGCCTCCAAACTTTTGACGATGCGCCCAAAGGCACAACAATTCTACGCCTACATGCGCGCCCGCGATGGCTGTTGCTCCGCTTACGTCATATTGTGGTGAAACCTCGACAACATCCATGCCAACAATATTGATCCCCGCCAATCCCCGTAGAATCGCCGCTGCCTGTCCGCTCGATAATCCGCCCCAAACGGGCGTCCCGGTACCAGGTGCGAAAGCAGGATCAAGGCAATCAATATCAAAAGTTAGATAGGTTTGATGATCCTTCAAGATAGACTTGATCTTATCCACCACTGCTTCTGGGCCTATGCGATGCACCTCTGCCGCATCAATTGTAGGGACACCCAAATTGTCTTCGTTTGTGCTGCGAATTCCAACCTGAACAGATCGCTCCACATCAATCAAACCCTCTTTGACGGCCTTGTAAAACATCGTCCCGTGATCAATCCGATCAGGGTCGTCATCCACCCAAGTGTCTGAATGCGCATCAAAATGTAGCAGGGATAGCGGACCGTACTTTTCGGCATGGGCCTTTAAAATCGGGTAACTGACATAATGATCGCCACCGATGGCCAAACAAGCCGTATCCGTCGCTAAAATACCCGCAATGTGGTCTTGCAACGCCTTTGGAAACTCCCAAATTTTTGCATGATCAAAGGCCACGTCGCCATAATCAACCACATTAAACTCCGTCATCGGATTCACATCCCAGCCATAGGGCGCATCTGGTGATTGCAGCGCACTTGCCTCTCGAACAGCGCGTGGACCAAACCGCGTTCCTGGCCGATTAGTGACCGCGCAATCGAACGGAATTCCGGTCACAGCAACATCAGCATCCGTTAGGTCCTTGGTATAGGTTCGTCGTAAAAACGATAGCGCGCCTGCATAAGTTGCCTCAAAAGCGTTACCCTTATAACCTTCGCGGGTGAAGGCTTCGTCGATAGATGTTGCTGCGTCTTCCAATGCCATGTGGTATCTCCCTATTTGCAAAACAGCATTTGCATATCGGTTCAAAAAGGCAAGTGGGCTATGACTCTTCTGTGGGAAAATCCAATAATTTGGCGCGACGAAGGGTGCGCACGGGATAAGACTCGTCAAACTTGAACTTATCAAGCGAGAAATCAGGTTCTAAACGCTGCAATGCGGCAACCATATCCCACATTTTTTCGCGATCCCCCATATGTGCGTACAACGCCAAAAGATGTCGGAGCGGGGGGCGGAAATTTGGCGTTACACGGGCGGCGGACTCGCCAAACTGAATGGCTTCTTCGTATCGCCCTGATGCGATGCAGCTAATACAGTGGAACGTGTCCCACCAATGATGAAAGCTGGACCGCCTGGCCAAAGTCGTCGCTTTTTTGGTCAAGTGATAGGCGGTTTCCGTGTCGCCTTCCCACATATTTGCACTGGCCATCGAAGACATAGAGAACGCGCCGGAAAGATTTGGATCGAGACGACTACTTGCGGCTGCATTGGCGGCACCCAAATCCGTAAACATCAAAACTTGGACCTGATTAACCAACGCCTGCACTAAGGGGTTGTCGCCGTCCATTTCTATGGCTTTTCGGTTTAAACTTTCGACCATTTCCAGATCAGCGGCCCCATCAGAACTCAGCAACTCGGTCATTTGGATTGTCTTCAACAGGCTTTGCCACGCGAGGAAAAGCCCATTTTGATCAATATCAAAGGCAGTTCGTAATAATTGATCCGCCACATCCAATCGGCTGGCTTCAAATGTTTCCATTTCACGCACAGCGCGCCGTGCCATCGCAGCCGACGCCAATTCTGGGCGCTCTGAAGGAAAGGCAAGCGCCATCGCGTCCAGCGTTTTCTCCGCGGCCTCAATGGTGATATCTGCCAATAGATCCTCGGTCGCAGCGCGCATCGAACTGGCATCCACTTGGGCCTTTTGGGTATGCAAAACACGACCAGTTCCAGCATGAATTAGCCGAATAAACGCAAGGCTTTGGCCATTCTCTTCCGCCACTTGCGCATCAATTTCAATTTCGGCGGCGTCTTGATCAGTTTGGGCCATACGCACATTTACTTGACGCCATGCCCGTACCTGTTCTGCAATATTTTCGCCGATTTGATTGGCCAATACATCGCCAAGAATACCCTGTGCACCTGAATTTGGCGCAATCGGGCGCGTCCGAAGGACAAGGCCCTTTTGTTTGGCAGCTATCGCAGTTTTTCGGCGCCCAAACGCGCTTCGTACTTCAGTGAGCCATGCATCAAACGCGGCGTCGCGCACCAACAATCCTTCGAGCAGTTCGCGTCCATCCTCGGGTACGGTCAAAAGATCATCTAGATCAACACTCACGAACTCTGGGTCGAGCCTTGCACTGGAACGATCAACGATAAAAAAATCTGCATGATCCCCAAAAGCACGGCGAATTTGTGTAAGTTCTTGGCGAAGGCTTTGCCCCGCTTGCTCGGGGGCCCGCCCGCTCCATAATTTTTCTTCAAGAAAGCGTCTTGGGCGTGACTTTCCATCAGTCAAAGCCAAAATCGCGAGCAATGCACACGCCTTTGCACCCTTGGGCGTCAAATTTTCGCCGTTAGGTCCAATTGCTTGAAATGGCCCAATAACCTGAATTTTGATAAACTTCGACACTTCGCCCAACTTCGCCTTCTGGTATTCATGGACCGCGCGAAAGCCACGCTTAGTCACCCCTTGGTAGCAGACTAGCAGGTCTTTTTGGTGTTTTGTGAAAAAATCGTGAATAATCGAACCCAAGCTCTTTGAAAATTTGACAAGGGCGTTGGTAAGAATTTCAATCAACGGATAGAAAAATGGAGATTGAAAAATGGCAGTTTTTACCCCGCAAGGACCTCAGGGCCCGCAAGGTCCACAGGGGCCCCAAGGCCCGCAGGGGCCACAAACGCCCCAGGGACCACAAGGCCCGCAGGGTCCACAAGGGCCACAGGGATATTCGGGAAACCCATATGCTGGAACTGCGTTAATTACCACGCGCGATGGTACACAGCGGTTTTGGGACGGCACGCCGACACGGCCAGTGCATTATCAATCTGGCAATGGCAGCAGCGCAGAACGGCAGTGGAAAACCTTTAAGAAAATGGGGGCCTATCCCCGATCAGCAGCCATTTTAGCGGAGATTATGGGGGTTATTCGTGTCGATTCGACCGTTGAACACAACACCGCAGGTATTCGCTTTGTTGGCGGTGGCATGGATGAGCCGATTGTTAACTTATCCAGACCAAGCCTTGAGAATTTTGAGGATCAATTGCGATATTTACGTGCCGCTGCCGATCTTCGGTTTGATCGCCAAGCCGAAATTGAAACGCAAGTCGGTGATCTTACGCCGTTTTTTGGTGCGTTAAGTTATCTGTCCAGCAGCAGCAATAAATGGACGCTGGAAATGTACGCTTTGATCCAGCGCACGTGTCAGGTGTGCGAAATGCGATTGAAGCAGTTGTTTGATTGCCCGCGTCCGATTGCTTTTGCCCAAGAGGTCCAACCGATGATCCAAACGCCTGGGCACGGGACTTGGCCAAGCGGTCATGCGACAGAGGCGTTTGCAGCAGCGACTTTGATGGCGTATTTAACGGATCTCAATTACAAAAACCCGGTGAAAGGGGTACGCGATCAATTGCCTGCATACCGTTTGGCGGCACGTATTGCGCTGAACCGAACTGTGGCGGGGGTTCATTTTCCAACCGACAGCGTTGCGGGTGCGGCCCTTGGGATCGGGATTGCTGAGCTTATCATCAACTATTCTCGCGGTGCGAAAAAGGCATCAAGCTATGCGTTTAATGGTGGCGCGTTTGACGGTGATTTCAATCTTACGCTTTTGGGTGAAACGATGCCGCCCGCTGGCGAAAGCGGTAGCAACCCTACGATCACAAAGACAGAATTTGATCTGCCTACAAAAGGCCGAACAAATTTGCTGTCGAAACTGTGGGATGCAGCGGCTGACGAATGGGCTGACTAAGTACAAAAATCAACTAAGCAAAACGCGGCACAAAAATGCGCCGCGTTTTGCAATTAGTGGGCCTGATCCATGCGGGGCCGTATCCCCACTTTGCTTGAAATTGTCACGGGCCCAAGTTGATCAGTTTGGACCGCAGGCTCAAACGACCAAGGCAGGTTTTTCAGCCAATCCATTTCGTGATTGGCGTTCTGCGCCGCCGTGTTCCAAGGCCCGATATCGGGATTACTTGAGAACAAAATCGCCAATTCTCGGGTGATTTGAGGAGCAGCCACTGATGTACCTGAAAGCACGGCCGTCGTTCCACTTAGCGTGCCGCTGGCCATCACACCGCGCAAGGTCCAGCTGCTGTCTCCGACCGCCGAAAGGCTCGGTTCTTTGCGAACATAAGGCGCACCTGTTGCGCTATAGGGAGCTGCAAAACCAGTGTCCTCTAGCATTGCACCAGCGCTGTAGATTTGTTCAGGCATGGTTTCTGACAGCCAAGCCGAATGCGTACCGCGCGACGTAACAGGCCCATTTGCACGCGGGGTGTAAGGTTCCTTTTTGGGTTCAGTCCAATCCCATAATGCAGCGTCATCAAGATAGGCCTGTCGCGCCAATGCCTGAAAGCCGAGGGGACGATCGTCTCTTTGGACTTCGATCCGGACGTTTTGCGCTTTGGTTTGTGTGCCAAGCGTAATTTTCCATGAGCCACAAGGTGCTATTGGTTTTCCACCTTCGAACGAAGCTGTTGGCGCGATTGCCACAACATAAAAGGCTTTGGTTTAGCTGCCGCCGTCTAGGGGCGTGGATGCCATTAAATATACGCGTGCTACGCCCTGCCCATTTGATCCAACCAGAGATACTGATTTGCCCGCTGGGATGGATGCCAAAGCCAATGGAGCTGCGCCTAAACAGTCAATTTCCAGACGTAAATCTTGGGGTTCATCGCCGCGCAGCTCGACAAAACTTGGTGTGTAATCTTCGGGCTGCACACGCAGTGTCACATCTTGCGGGGCATCTGGTTTCAACTCCATATACCCCGTTTGGCGGGTTAGATTGTCGTTACCGAACGCGAAAACCACACGCATTGGCATGCCAGCGCGGGCTTCTCGGCGGATCACTTCCGCTGCGATTTGGCGCTCAATCAGGCTGGTTCCGTCTTTTGATCCAGCCAAAACGCCCAATGATAGGTTCACGATCAATGGACGATGAACGCCGTCCACGATCAACGCATCTGCTTGTTCAATAATCCAGCGAATGGCGCGAACAACATAGGGTTGCAGTTTTGACCCTGAAGTATCTTCGACCGCTTGGGGCGGAAGTTGCACTGCGAGCATTGGGCAAGACAGCAATGGATCGGTTGCATTTGCAGGGTCCGCACCGGCGGCAATATCAGCAACGTGTGATCCATGAGTGCTTGCCAATTCAGATCCAGCACCCGCCGTTATGCCGTGCCAAATCGAGCTGATCCGGCTGCCAAACAAGGCATCATTGATCGCCCCATATTGCGCAGACTCATCCAACGCTGATCCCTTTGAAAGAAGCGCATCAATGGCATCGGCGTCAATTTGCTGGCCATTTTGCATAGCCAAGAGGCTTCCTTCAGCCACTAATTCATCCTCAGTTTGCAACCAGATACGGTTCAGCCGGGTTTTTCGTGTACCCGTTGCATCCGAGCAAAATCGTGCATTCAAATATCCGATTGCATCGTCCACGATTGCCACGATCGGTGCAGGCATTGGCGTCGTTGGTTTAGGCGACAAAGGATTGGTCGGGCGTGCTGCACCATTCGCAATGACGTCAAATTCCATTTCATATTTTGCCGCAAAATCTTTGTCAGACCGATTCCTGTGTAAAAACAAATCGGGTGCATCATCGCCGGAGGGCGGAGAGGTCAACAAAGCAGAAAGGCGCTCCCTTTCCACATTGTCCATCAAGAAATCCGAGCTGGCGGTCGCATTGTCGGCTTTATCCGCAAGCCAAGACAACGTGTTCGCAAAACTGGCAGGGCTGCCCGTCGGTTTGATTTTCACAAACGTGATTTCATACCCATACGCACCATCGGTGCCCGGTTGATAGACATGATCAAACCAATCCAGATAGGCATCCGCCGCATCTGACATTTTGGGTGTGTTCCAGGTGAAATTCATCCCACTCCCTTTCATAGATAATAATCGAATAAAATATGATGTCTTATCAGACGGTGAAACATCCCAATCTGTCAAACACTACCGACAGTAGAACTTGGTAATTTACGTAATTTTCACGCCCCATCAGATTGCGCGCGGTAAAACCACTGAAAAGGTGCTGCCCTGTCCCAAAACACTGTTAATTTGCAGGCGGCCACGATGGCGCATCAGGATATGTTTGACGATCGCCAACCCCAATCCCGTCCCCCCTTTATCGCGCGACCGGCCTTTATCAATGCGGTAAAACCGCTGCGTCAAGCGAGCAATATGTTCGGGTGCGATGCCTTCGCCCTGATCAGAAACAGTGATGCGAACCATGTCAGGCTCTTTGTCATCAACCGTTGAGGAAATCGATATCTCTGCTCCAATCCGCGAATACTTCGCTGCGTTTTCGATCAAATTTGAAAACACTTGTGTTAACTCGTCAACATTTCCAAACACGTCTGGAAGCGTTGACGACAGTTTTGGGACTACGGTAACTTTTTCAGTATTCAAAATGGGCGCGAGCGTTGCTGTAACCCGTTCCAATATGGGATTTACGTTCACTTTTTCGGTCGGGGCATAGCGTTCTTCGGACTGCAATTTTGACAGAGACAAAAGATCATCAACCAAACGCGCCATGCGCGCTGCTTCTTGTTCCATCAGCTTTAAAAACCGGTCAGAGGCATTTTGGTCAGACCGCGCTGCGCCTTGTAAAGTTTCGATGAAACCGTAAAGCGCGGTCAGAGGTGAGCGCAATTCATGGCTTACGTTCGCCACAAAATCGGTGCGCATCTGCTCGGCTTCTAGAATGTGGCTGACATCTTCAAAACTCACGACTGCCGTAACATCGGCTTCGGTACCAGCGGTGTTCAACGGCACAACGGTCATGCGAAAAGACGTTGGCACAACAAGTTGTAAACGCACATCAACGCTTTGCCGTTCTCCTCCAGCCAATACCTTTTTGACGGCACGAATACAGCGCTTTTTAGGGACAAAATACGACAGCTTTTTGTTTGGAATAACCGCGCCAAACAGGCTCACTGAAGCGGCGTTTCGATAGGTAATTTTTTGTTTCGCATCCACGATAAAAACGGCCACGCTTAACGCATCAAGAATGCTCTCAATCTGTGGGTCCATTTTAAAAACCTTTCCCGTGTGAACCTTGCATGTCGGATTCTCCAGATCACCTCAACCCTGTAACAGAAAAAACTTACGCCAAGGCGAGCCTTGCGTCTAACGCATAACGGCATTTCGAAATTGTGCGTTGTCTTAGCGTGTCCGTAAACCCATTTAAGACCCACACAAAGAGCATTTGCTCTGGTTCGAAAAAATTACGAAAGGGTTCCTAAATGGCCTATATTACAGAACACACTAACAGCTTTGGCGCAGTGATCTCTGCTGCATGGGGCACATTCACACACGCAATTTCCACATTCTTTGCAGATGTTTATCGCGCAAGCGCACGTTCAGAAGCAATTCAAGAATTGCAAGCGATGGACGACACTACGTTGAAAGCAAAGCACGGCATTACACGCAGCCAAATCGTAGGCTACGTGTTTCGCGACAAACTTCTGCCGTAAGCGATTACTGCATTAATCCATCGGATTTGAGACCCGCAAGGGTCTCATCCAATGCCTGAACGGCACGAGCACACAAAAGATCAATTTCATCTTTTGAAATGATCAGGGGTGGCGAAATAATCATCGTATCGCCCACATGCCGCATCACCAAACCATTTGCAAAACACCGTTCGCGGCATCGCAGGCCAACTGCGCCCGCATCTGTCTTAAACGCTGCGCGGTTCGCCTTGTCCGGGCTTAGTTCTAACGCGGCCATCAAACCGATTGAACGTGCTTCGCCCACCAAAGGATGATCACCAATCTCTTTCCATTTCTGCGCAAGATACGGTGCGGCCTCGGTTCGAACATAGTCAACGATGCCTTCTTCATCCAACAATCGTAGATTTTCGAGCGCGACAGCGCAGGCAACTGGGTGGCCAGAATAGGTGTACCCGTGCGCAAACTCATCCGAATTGATCACGTCGGCAACGGCATCACTGATAACGGAGCCGCCGATGGGTTGGTATCCGCTCGATAGGCCTTTTGCGATTGTCATCACGTCTGGACGAATGTTCAAGGTTTGCGATCCGAACCATTCACCAGTACGTCCAAATCCGCAAATTACTTCGTCTGCGATCAGCAAAATATCATGTTCATCGCAAATGCGCTGAATTTCAGGCCAGTAGGTTTCAGGCGGAATAATCACCGCACCCGCACCCTGGATTGGCTCGGCGATAAACGCGGCGACATTGCCTTCACCAAGGCGGTCGATCTCTGCCTCGAGCAATTTTGCACGCGCCAAACCAAACTCGTTTGGATCCATATCGCCACCCTCGGCGTACCAGTACGGCTGATCAATATGGGTGATATCAGGGATCGGCATTCCGCCTTGGGCATGCATAAACGCCATGCCACCAAGGCTCGCAGACCCCATCGACGATCCGTGATATCCGTTTTTGCGACTGATGATGACCTTTTTATCTGGCTTGCCCATCAACGCCCAATACTGACGCACCAATCGGATGTTCGTGTCATTTGCTTCGGAGCCAGATGACGCAAAAAACGTGTGATTCATGCCCTTTGGCGCTAATTCCGCGATGCGCGTTGACAGGGCAACAACGGGTGGATGGGTCGTTTGAAAAAACGTGTTGTAGTAAGGCAGTTGTTCCATCTGTGCTGCGGCAACATCCGCCAATTCGCGACGCCCGTAGCCGATATTTACGCACCAAAGACCAGCCATACCGTCAAGAATTTCAACACCTTCACTGTCCGTCAGCATCACGCCCTTGGCTTTGGTAATCACCCGCGCGCCTTTAGCGTTCAGCTCATCCCCTTTGGTGAAAGGGTGCATGTGGTGCGCAGCGTCCAGTCGTTGCATGTCTACTGTGGGCAAATGATTGTCGATGCGCTTCATGATGGGGTCCTTTTCGTGCTTTGCTGCGATCTAACGCGCGGGTTTGAAAAACGTCAAACGTTTTCGGCCAATCGTGCTGACAGGCAATAGATTTGCTAACTTTTAATCGCCGCGGCTGGCGGCGTTGATTGGCGCCGCGATAGCACCCATTCGCGATACGAAATAAAACTGACCGCAGCGATAATAATTCCGCCACCCGTTAAAACCCAGATATCGACGGCCTCGCCAAACACGAGTGCGCCCAGCAGGGTGGCCCAAACCAATTGAAGAAATGTAACGGGCTGCGTAACGGCCAACGGTGCCGCGCTTAGGGCTTTGGTCATGGTGAAATGACCGATGGTTGCGAAAACGGCAACCAGTCCGAGCCACATAACATCGCTCCAGGTTGGTGGAATCCACACGGCATAGGCAAAGGGGGCAAGGCCCAAGGTCACGAACACTGACAACATTCCAACCACCACAGCGGGGTTTGCTTCCATGCTCAGACGCTTTGCTAAAAGGTACGACACTGCGAACAACGGCGCAGAAATAACCTGCGCCATTTGTCCGTTGCTGATTTCTTGGAATCCAGGCCGCAAAATCACCATTGCCCCGATAAAGGCTGCAACAATCGCCAGAATACGCCGCGCTGCTAGCTTTTCGCCCAAAAAGATCGCAGCACCAATCGCGATATAAATTGGCGCAAGGTAGCCAATCGCTGTTACCTCTGCGATTGGGATGCGGGCCATCGCGTAGAACCACAAAATAACGCCCAGCGCGTGACAAAAACCGCGTATGGAATAAAGGGTGATAATCTTGCCGCTGAACCCGCCTTTGAACACTTCACCCATGAAGGGCAGCATGATCAAAAGACCAATGATGTAGCGAATAAAGGCCGCTTGTGCCGCAGGAACATCGGATCCGATGTAGCGCACAATGCCCGTTACGCACACAAACATCAGGCCTGTCACCACCATCCAACCGATCCCCACCCAAGGGCGGCCAACAGGTAGTGTTTGTGGCAGTGCTGTCATGATCAATCCAAGCTCAGAATATCTTTACCCAATCGAAGTTGGTGCAAAAGAGCAAGGACCACAGATGCAGACGCCGCGTCGTTTGCAAGAATTGCTCACGCGTTGGCCCGTCAAGTTAGGTTAAATATCAGACGTGTTTGTTTTCGGCAAAGAAACCGCGCAGCAATCCAGTAAATACATCTGGTTTTTCAACGCAGGGCAAATGGCCCGCTCCGCGAATAACCTCAAACAATGCACCGTCGATCAGTTCGGCGGTCTCGCGCACCAAATCGGGCGGCGTTGCCCCATCGCGATCACCGACAATAGCCATCGTGGGCAATGCTAGCCGTGATGTGCTGACCTTCAAATCTGTATCACGGATCGCTGCTGACACACGCGCATAACCTTGATCGGTCGTGCGCACCAACATGTTGCGCCACATCGCAAAGTTGCTATCTGCGTGGAAATCAGGCGCAAACCAGCGCTCCAAAATCGCGTCTGCCATCGAACCCAAACCATCTGTGTTCACTTGGGCGATACGGGCGTTCCACATGTCGTCATTGCCAATTCGTGCAGCGGTATCTGCAAGCACCATCAAACGTACCAAATCAGGGCGTTCCGCAGCCAATCCTTGAGTGATCAACCCGCCAACAGACAGCCCGACAAAGGCCGCGTTTTTCAGGCCAAAATGATCCATGAGCGACGCGATATCGCCAACCAATTCGCCCATTGCCCAACCGTTGTCTGGATCGTCAGACAATCCGTGCCCGCGCTTGTCATAGCGCAACACGCGATGATCTTGTGCAAGATCCGCAACAACAGCATCCCAAATCCGAAAATCTGTACCAAGTGAGTTTGAGAAGACAACAACAGGAGCATCGGCTGGCCCGTCGATCTGGCAATGTAGCGCCGCGCCGTTTGTTGTGACAATTCTGGAAACCATGTGATCTGACCCTTTTCACTCGATGCAATAATTCTGTAACATCTTTCATAAAGAAGCAAACAAGACAATAATTGAGGAAAAATCATGCCCGACCTATCCAATAAATCCGCGATTGTTACTGGCGGTGCATCGGGCCTCGGGGCCGCTGTGGCTGCTCATTTGGCAGGGCGTGGTGCAAAAGTGTGCTTGTTTGATATGAACGCAGACGCCGCAACTGCCACGGCCGCGAAGTTGGGCGCAACGTGGCAACAGGTGGATGTGTCCGATCCTGACAGCGTGAAAACCGCATTTGAAAAAGCGCGTGCGACACAGGGGCAAGAACGCATTCTTGTCAATTGTGCGGGCATCGGCCCCGCATCTAAAACGGTTTCGCGTGGCGAACCCCATGACCCGCTTTTGTTTGCAAAGGTAATTGGTGTGAATTTGCTGGGTTCGTTTTACTGTGCATCAATGGCCGCTGCGGGCATGGTAAACGAAGACCCAGCGATGCCTGACGGCGAACGCGGTGTGGTGGTAAATACGGCATCTGTCGCTGCCTATGAAGGCCAAGTTGGTCAGGTTGCCTATGCTGCATCAAAGGGCGGGGTCGTTGGAATGACCCTGCCAATGGCCCGTGATTTGGCCGACAAAGGCGTCCGGATCGCAACCATCGCACCTGGATTGTTCAAAACCCCACTATTGGAAGGTTTACCCCAGGAGGTTCAAGACAGCCTTGGCGCACAAGTGCCCTTCCCATCGCGCCTTGGAAATCCTGCAGAATTTGGGGCACTGGTTGGTCACATCATCGACAATCCGATGATCAACGGCGAGGTTATCCGTTTGGATGGCGCAATCCGAATGGCACCACGCTAGACCAGTTTAACAGGCACGGCAGCGGGGCCGCGAAATCCAAAACCGGTGAAATCCACTGGCCCCGCGAGCTCCATATTTGGAAAACGATCAAACAACATCGGTAGCATTATTTGGGCAAGCATCCGTTTGGCAATGTGCATCCCTTGGCAAAAATGCGGTCCATTTCCAAACGCTTGGTGTGGCTGCTTTTTGCGAAAAATATCGTAGAGCTCTGGCGCATCGTACAAGTCTTCGTCGTGGCAGGCAGATGCTTGTATCGTCATCACGGTATCGCCTTTTGGTACAAGACAGCCGCGAATTTCAACATCTTCTTTGACCAATCGGCTGCTGACCTGAATTGGTGCGCACCACCGAATACCCTCATCAAACGCATTTCCCCACAGGGCGTCGGCCTTGGCGGCCGCGAACTGTTCGGGGTTGCTTAGCAAGCCATAAACGATGGTTAACAGCGCATCCCGTGGTTCGTTTATCCCGCCTCCAATTGCGATCTTAATGTTGCTGCGAATTTGGCTCATTTCTATTGGATCATCTGAATTTACCATCACGGACAGCGCGCTTGGCCCTTGGTCCGCTTTGTGATGCGCGATCATTGCGTCAAAACAGGCGTTCATTTCGGTATTTGCAATATCGCTCGCCTGAAAAGGAGCATCTGCCCAGCCAAAATTTCCGGCCCCATCGATCAGGACCTGCGACCATCGTTGCATCTCGTCAATGCTCGCGTTGGTGATACCCAAAAGATGCGTCAGACATTCCGCCGCAAATGGTCCTGCAAGTGCGGTATACAGATCAACGGTCTCGCCACGGGGCAGTTCTGCAACGTGTCGCTCAGCGATCTTTTGATAGATTTCCTCCCAAGTCCCTTTGATGTTCTTAGCCATATAGCTCGGAGCCATTGCGCCGCGTTCGCGCGCATGTTCGTCTGCATCTTTGCGCATCAAAGTGTGGGCCTGAAACGCGCGTTCCATTGGTGTATTCGGATCGTTAGAGCTAAAAATCGCAGGCGTGTCTTTTGCCATTCGCGTATCTGAGGCCTTGGTTAACATCGTGCGACCAATTGATTTCACGCGCAAAACCGGGGCTTGCGCGCGCAGACGTTTGTAAATCGCATACGGATCATTAATTAGGTCAGGGATCGCTATTTGTTCATCGACTGGTGCAAGATTTACCATCATTTCCTCATCAATTACGAAACCGCATCGTGTCTTGAGCACGCAACGAAATCAACGTATTTTTGAAAGGCCAGATTGGCGATCCCGGGAGGACTCGAACCCCCAACCCCCTGCTTAGAAGGCAGGTGCTCTATCCAGTTGAGCTACGGGACCGTTGTTTGCCTGATGCGCCAAATGCGCGGCGCAATCAAGGGTTAGTGCGTCCAGACTGTCCGACGATTTGTGGAAAAATTATCAGCGTAGCCACCGGAACGCACGTTTGGTTTGCGCTTTTGCGGCTCAAAGACAGTGTAGGGAATACCAGCAGACGTCGCATAATCAACAGCTGCTTCTTTGCTTTCAAACATCAATCGCACTTGGCTGTTCATATCGCCAGAACTGGTCCACCCCATCAAAGGGTCGATTTTGCGCGCTTCTTCTGGATTAAATTCCAGCATCCATGTTTTGGTTTTCGCCTGACCAGATGTCATGGCGTTACGCGCTGGTTGATAAATCTTGGCAAGCATGGCGATCCTCAAGTATCCTAGAAACGGCGTTTAACGCATTTTTCAAAACGACAAAAGCCTCAATCCATTATTTCTTTGCTGCATCTTGTGCCGCCTTATCCAGTTTTTCTTGCTCTTGGGCGGCAACATCCGTGGCGACCGCTTCAATTGCGGTTTTTTGTGCTGGGGTCAAATCATCCCCATTTTCCAACCCGGGGATCGCAACACGTACTTCACGGCGCGCAAAATCGATTCCAGCAGCATCAAATTCTGCTTTCACGCGGTTGTAAATCTCCTTGCGGGCCATGAATTGCTTACCCGGTTTGGCCATAAATTTTCCGCGCATCACCATGCCAACATCATCAAAACCAAACACGCCTTGGGATTTAAACGGTTGCAAGAAATCATCTTTCCAAACTGGATCCGCGATCATTTCATTGCCGATTTTTTTGAAAATCTTCTTCACTTTGTTCGGGTCGGTATCGAATGGAACCGTAAACATCAGCTTCATAATAACCCAGTCGCGACTGTAATTGGTCAGTTTCGGGATCTCTCCAAATGGGATTGTGTGAACCAAGCCACGATGATGGCGCAGTTGCATCGAGCGGATCGAAATCTTCTCAACCGTGCCCATGGTGCCATCAACTTCCACGTATTCGCCTGTGCGAAACGCATCATCCACCAAGAAAAATATCCCAGACACGATGTCTGCCACAAGTTTTTGCGCACCAAAACCAACAGCCAAACCAATGATACCAGCACCAGCCAACAGCGGTGTGATATCAATTCCGATATTGCCCAACGCGATTAATCCAAAGATTGCGGCAATCGCAAATTTGGCCATCCCCAAGACCAAGGGCAAAACAGTCGAGAGACGCGAACCGCCTGCACCGCCACCTTCACCGCCCCCTGGTTCGTCGTCATTTAGATCGAATCCAAGTGCCGTTTGTTCCGCTGCAAGTTTGCGGTTGATCCATAATGACACAATCTCCCAGACGAAATATCCCATCGCAATGACCATCAGTATTTCGATCAATCGGCCTGCAACTTGAACACCGACACCAGCCGCAGCTAGATTGTTAAGATCAATCCCCCAAAACTCTGCAATCATCACTATCACAATGGCAAAGACGATCAACCGCCCGATGCGAATGTAGCTTCGTTTTGTGGACAAATAGGCGCGTTCGGCAATCAATCCTTCGCCTTGCATGGGCGGAACGAGATGACAAACAAGTGCGCGAACAGCGGTGTCAAAAACTGGTCCCATCGCCAACAAAATCATCATCTTATAATGTGGCTGCGTCGACAACAGGTCGAACATCTTGAAACTAGCAATTATGTTTATCAACAACCATGTAAAGATCGAAAGTCCTATTAGGTAGGGCGGGTACAAGCGTGACAAGCGCTCCTCAAAGGGGGTCACATCTTCGCGTCCACGTGCCATTAAGACGAGCCCATCCCACGCACGCCAAGCAATGTAAATTACATAGAAATGGACAGCGAGATTGAGCCAAAATCCTAACCTCGACGTTCCTATCGGTATATCGTTCAAAGCATTAAATTCGATGATGGCAGCAGAAAAGCCCATAAGCAAGAAAAGGCCAAATTGGTGCCAATACAAATATTTCGCAGTCCAATCATCGGTATGTACCAATCGGAGTTCTGATCTAGTTGGCGCCAATAAGAACCGACCGATGGCCAATGCGACCCGCGGCAGCACAACCAAATTGAAAACGATGATTTGCACAAACCCTACCATTTCGGGCGTAATTAATTGGATTGTGACCGACCGAGCCACGATAAAAAATGCGATGACCGTAAATTTGTTTCAAAAGGCGAAAACTTAGGAATTTAATAGATTCAAAAAGCGTGGCGTCGTTCCCGATCGCTTGCGCATGCCAGTTTCGCGTGATCAAATTCACAATGCGTTCAACACCTAGGCCTGCAAAAAGCCCGAGCAAGAGTGAGCCGAACAAGCGAAGAATACCTATACCGCCAAGTGTGTCATAAAAATTTGTGAAGCTACGTTTTTGGCTCGAAACAAGGACCGGTAGGCGTTTGACCGCATCAAACACGGTCATCCATGTCCCGTTTGCCGCTTTACCAAGAAAATCGATAACTGACGCATTTGTCTGCGTCTCTGCCTTGGATTTGGCCACAGCATCCAAGCGATCGAGCAACATCCCACGAACCTCTTCATCGGACATTCGTGAAACCATGTCGCGCACGGCCTCGGGTGTCACATCTGTAGGGGCAATCGCCTTGGAGTCACCCTCATTGCTGGTGCTCATCCCAGGTAATGCCATCTGTGCCTTGGAATGAATTGGCACAAATAGCATCGCTGCAAAAAACAATAGTCCAAAAACATTTATCAATCGACGCATAACAATCCCCAGTTTCACTGATAACGAGATCCGTCGCTCTTTTGTCGGCAACAGTTCAATCATCCCGTTCCACGTCAAAACAAACAAAATTGCTGAAACGATGCAAGTGGTATGACGGAATTGGATTTGGGGAAAGCAGTTAGGTTACCGACCGTGCACATGGGAGCGAGGGGTGGGGTGGGTGGTATGCACCCGGTCAGTAACCAGTCTTGCTGCTTGCAAATTAACTATAGCCACTTCTGGTTAACCAAAGCAATCAAAAATTACCTAAAAGTTGCGTAGATATTTTCAATTTCAATCACAGATTTTAATACTTTATTTACCACTTACTGCTCGGCCAGAAAACTCAAGTTCGATGAACCATTACAATCCACCATCGTTGACAGATTATGTCAGTAGAACTGCTCAAAATACTCCCTCTTTATGGTGACTTGATGAAAATCTGCGTCGTAAGGGTTGAACCCTTTCCAAGACAATCATGTAATACGCCAAAGGATTCGATATGAACCATGTACAGACATCTTCTCTTACAACGCCCGGTGCCGAAAGCAGAACAAAACTCGAAGGTGGAAAACCCCTTGTTTTGCATACTGCCTTTTCACCTGCAGGCGACCAACCGACTGCAATTAAGGAATTGCGCGAAGGTATAAACGACGGTGAGCAAAACCAAGTTTTGTTGGGGGCCACAGGTACTGGTAAAACCTTTACGATGGCGAAGGTTATCGAAGAAACGCAACGACCAGCAATCATCCTCGCCCCCAACAAAACACTTGCGGCGCAGCTGTATGGCGAGTTCAAATCCTTTTTCCCAGAAAATGCTGTCGAGTATTTCGTCAGTTTCTACGATTATTACCAACCAGAGGCTTATGTTGCCCGTTCTGACACCTACATCGAAAAAGAATCCCAAATAAACGAGCAGATCGATCGCATGCGCCACTCTGCGACGCGGGCCTTGATGGAACGCGACGATGTTATCATCGTAGCATCTGTTTCTTGCATTTACGGCATTGGGTCGGTCGAAACATATACTGCGATGACGATCGACCTTATCACTGGCAACGAATACAATCAGCGTGATGTGATGGCAGATTTAGTCGCCCAACAATACAAACGTAATGACAGCGCATTTGTACGTGGGTCATTTCGCGTACGCGGTGACAGCTTGGAAATTTGGCCTGCCCACTTAGAAGATCGTGGTTGGCGCCTTTCGTTTTTTGGTGAGGAGCTGGAAAGCATCATCGAATTCGACACTCTAACCGGTGAAAAGCATGCGGCGCTGGATAAAGTGCGCGTTTATGCGAATTCACACTACGTCACCCCGCGCCCCACAATGCACCAAGCAATCAAAGGCATCAAAGCAGAGTTGGCGATCCGTTTGAAACAGCTCGTCGATGAAGGCAAACTACTAGAGGCGCAACGTTTGGAGCAACGCTCCAATTTTGATCTTGAAATGCTTGAAGCGACTGGCGTTTGTAACGGGATCGAAAACTACTCTCGTTACCTGACTGGCCGTGCCCCAGGCGAACCACCACCCACATTGTTTGAATACATCCCTGACAACGCAATCGTGTTTGCGGATGAAAGCCACGTCTCGGTCCCGCAAATTGGTGGCATGTACAAAGGCGATTACCGGCGCAAATTCACGCTGGCTGAACATGGATTTCGCCTTCCATCTTGTATGGACAATCGCCCCCTGAAGTTTGAGGAGTGGGATGCTATGCGCCCGCAATCCGTATTTGTTTCAGCAACCCCACAAAAATGGGAAATGGAGCAATCTGGCGGTGTTTTCGCAGAACAGATTATTCGTCCAACAGGTTTGCTTGATCCACCGGTCGAAATTCGCCCGGTCGAAACGCAAGTAGACGATTTACTGGATGAAGTGCGCAAAGTTGCCCAAGATGGTGGACGAGTTTTGGTTACAACCCTAACCAAACGTATGTCCGAAGATTTGACCGAATACATGCACGAACAGGGCATTCGTGTCCGTTACATGCACTCAGACATCGATACCCTTGAACGGATCGAGATCCTGCGTGATCTACGACTCGGTACTTTTGACGTTCTGATTGGGATCAATCTTTTGCGCGAAGGATTGGATATTCCCGAATGTAAGCTGGTCGCGATCCTTGATGCTGACAAAGAAGGTTTCTTGCGTTCAGAAACTTCGCTTGTACAAACCATCGGTCGTGCCGCGCGTAATGAAGATGGTCGTGTGATAATGTACGCAGATCGCATTACCGGCTCGATGGAGCGTGCAATCGGCGAAACCAACCGACGCCGCGAAAAGCAACATGCGTATAACTTGAAACACGGTATCACGCCTGAAACTGTTAAAAAGAACGTCGAAGACGTTTTAGCAGGACTTTACAATGGCGATACAGATCAGTCCCGTGTCACCGCACGTGTTGAAAAACCAATGGTTGGCGAAAACTTACAAACGCACCTCGATGCAATGCGCAAAGACATGTTCAAAGCCGCAGAGAACCTCGAGTTTGAAGAAGCAGCCCGCTTACGTGATGAAGTCAAACGCCTTGAAGCGGTCGAACTCACAATCGCTGACGATCCGTTGGCCCGCCAATCCGCTGTAGAAGCCGCCAGCGCGGCCGCACAAAAAACCAAAGGCCGCAGCACCGCAGGCCGTGCAGGGACCACTGTCTTCAAAGGTAAAAGCAAACGGAAAAAGCTCTAGCAAAATTGACCCTCGTGATCAACGAGGGCCAACAAATTTAGCGAGTTCTAGTCTGGATCGTCACACCGAACTGTAACCCGCACTTTGCCTTTTACTGGTTGTGACCAATTCAAATCGAAACTTTGCCCATTATTCCCAACGCTGCCCTCAAAATAGGGCTGCGTGTAAACAGGGGTATTCGAACTGCTTAGCATTTGACCATCAGGCATTGCTGCAACGACATATTGCGCTTCTGATTTAAAGGGCAAATAATTCGGGATACCAGTTCGCCAGCCAGCTCCTGCACTGGTTCGGCTGACTTCCATCGTCACGGGGTTCATGAACGTATCATCGACTCCAGTGAACGTATTCCCGATCATAGTCATGTTGCGGAATTTTTGCGGTAGCAACGGAGCAATAGAAGTATCTACACCATCGACACGACCTAGGTTTGGCCCTGAAAACGCCTTGAACACATTACCACTGATATTCAGCCCGTTAATGAAGTGCCCGGTGCCGTGGGGTTTGATCGAAATCCATCGGAACCACGACGCAGACCCTGCGGACGTGAAGTGGTTGCCCGTGATGGTCATTCCACCGAATGAATAACCCGTAACAATGTCGGGTGTTGCATCATGTTCATTCGTCCACTCAATCGAGCAATTATCTACATAGTTGCCAACAAAGGACAACTTCGGATGATTGGCGGCGATGATCAAACCGGATGATCGAATGTTTCCACCTGTGTTGTCATCTTGGAAAAAGTGATTGCCGGTAATCAGTGCACCGCCGCCGCCTATAACCCCCCAATGTAGGAAGCGAAGCGAACGGTTGTTACGAATTTTGATATCATTGCAATTGGTGTTGAAACCAATCGTATGGCGCTGGCTAACCGAAATCTCCTGCTCATTAGAAAGCCACTGATTGCGATCCAAAAGCATTCCAGCGCAGCCATGCCCGGCCGAACTAAGCCCACGATCTTTTGGCGTTGTGAAAAAACAGTCGCGAACGTGAAAGATCAAGCCACCATCAGCAATCATCACGCCGCTCGATCGTCCGTTACAAGCAAAATCGATACTATCCAGCGAAAACCGTGAAAGGTAATTGAACCCAGAGAAATCCAACAGGTATTTGAATCGTGTAAAGGTATAGCTTTGGCTCGAAGGTGCTCCCCACAATTCACGACTGAGCGTAATCTCACCATTGTTCACATCAACAGAGCGCACGTAAACTTCTCGGCCTACGCCCGTTCCTTGTACCAGCGAGCCAGGTATTACACCGCTCGCATTCGAAATACCTGTCAATTTCCCGGGATTATTTGGATTATATGACGCGGTTCGCGAAACCTCTTCGTCATTCCAGGCCGAACTAGACGCAGCTTCAATTCGCCCGTTTCGAATAACGCGCCGCGTTGAAAACGACGATTTATTCCCAACTGCTGCCTCAACGTCGATCGGACTGGTCAGCTGAACAGAGCGGCCTTTCAGATCGAGCGATTCATGGTCCGTAAAGTTGAACAGTGCTTGGATTGCTTTTTCCAGCGCAACCTGTTCATCCCCAAATGCCGTGAAGTATGTTGGGTAATCAAAATTTTGCAACAATTGGAGCTTTGCATTGCTCGGCATTGAAACTGTACCATGAAACCTAATTTCTGACGCAATTGTAACTGAGCTGTTTAGCTGAAAAACACCTGCCGGAACCAAAACAGTTCGCCCATTTGCAGCAGCATCAGCTGCTTCAAAGGCTGCAACATTGTTTGTGTTTCCATCGCCGATAGCCCCAAAATCTGTCACATCCACAACGTCCAGTTTTGACAGCGTATAAATGCTCGTCACATCTTCGATGACAATATCATCAATGCGAACGATGCCATCCTGAACACCCGTCAAATCAATGCCAAAATGCCCAAATGTCGGGTCCTGCCCCCAAATCATATCCACGCCGCCACGTGAACCTGACCCAACAATCGCCGAAACCTCAACCACTTCACCATAGTTTTCAAGCGCGGTAGAACTTCCTGTTTCATCAAGCCCAGTTACGTGACCACCGTTTTCATCACCAGCCCAAGCCGCAATCCGCACAGAGGGCAATGGTCCCGCCACCGCTTTAATCCGAGCGCGGATTTGCCAGTAGCAACCAGGGTACATCGGCGTGTTCCCAGAATATCGTAGCTTTTGAGTATTGGAAGTTTTTAGCAGCTCTAAACATCCACCGAAATCTGCGTCGGCGGCGATCAATGTGGCATTGCTTGCCCCATCATATGTGTCTGATCCCGGTGTTCCGTCTTCGCTAGACCACACGTCCAACCCCAACGCAAACGCAGGGGGCATCAGTTGGATACCGTCGGTAAGTGCCTTATTCATCAAATGTCCTTTCCAAACAAACGGGCGCACATGCCCCGTAACGAAACGTGCCCAAAAGGGTGTTTGTCCGTTACGAAAAATTCAAATCAGGCTGACAGATCAGCGCGATGTTGGGATGGGATAACAAATGAGGTTTAAGCCACTCTGACAGGGCCGCTCGCTGGATTGTCGGACTGCGCAACAAAAAAGGGCGCCCAAAGCGCCCCTCAACTAGAAAATGTGAAATCGTGTTAGACACCAACGCCTGCGGAATCCAAAATATTCACACCGCTTATTTGCCAAACATCACCGACCATCACCATCGTATAACGCGCCACATAATATAGCCCCTGGGCATCACGCAACAAAACATCTTGCGTGAATCCGCCATCGCTTTCAAAAAGGTCTTGAAATGTTATTTCAGCGGGGCGGTGAACCATCGGATAGCCATTTGCGACCATCTGCCCAAACCGTTCTGGCGTTTGGAATATCTGCTTAATGTTTGGTGCTGCATAGCTGAATGCAGTATCAAAATCATCCTTCAAAAGCGATTGAATTTGCCCTGAAATAACAGATTTTATCTCATCTTGTTGTGCTTGTAGCGGCAAAACCATCAGGAACAGCGCCACCATCGTGTTAAGAAATTTCATATTTTCTCTCCCCTACATTAATTCAACAACCTAACTCACCAATCAAATTCGTCAAACCTCTTGACCCAAACCGCCGCTTTGTTACAACAAGGCAAGGGGAGCGCGAACGCCCCGTGAGGCGACAGCCAGAGTTTCGCATCCACACACCTTAACCAAGGAAGGATGCTTCATGGCCGCCCTCAATGAAATTACAACGACACAATTATCTCGCCGCATTGGCACACCAGATTGCCAGATCATTATTGACGTACGCCAAGATGATGATTTCGCATTAGACCCACGCGTTATCCCAACCACCACGCGTCACCCGCACTCAGACATTGAATCACTTGCGCCGACTTTGATCGGAAAAAACGTCGTTATCACGTGCCACAAAGGACTGAAACTTTCGCAGGGCGCAGCAGCAGTGTTACGCCTCCATGGAATCACTACCGAGACGCTTGCAGGGGGGCACCTCGCTTGGGTCGCAGCAGGCTTACCACTCATCCCAACCAATTTAACACCAAACAGAAATAGCCTTTGGGTTACACGTCACCGACCAAAAATTGACCGCATCGCGTGCCCTTGGCTCATTCGTCGGTTCATTAATCCAACGGCCCGGTTCCTCTTCGTTGCCGCAAGCCAAGTGAACGCAGTCGCCGAAAAATTCGACGCCATCGCCTTTGATGTGCCCGATTGCGATTGGACCCACAAAGACGGCGAATGCACCTTTGACGCAATGATCAAAGGGTTCGGCCTCGATCTGCCTGCCCTTAACCACGTCGCGCGCATTGTCCGCGCCGCAGACACCGATACGCTCGCTGCCGAACCAGAAGCAGCAGGCCTTCTCGCGCTCTCTCTCGGCGTGTCACGCATGTACCGCGACGACCTTGAACAATTGGAGCAAGGCCTACACCTGTACGACGCCCTGTATCGTTGGGCCCGCGATGCAACAGGTGAAACCCATATTTGGGAAGATGCGAAATGAGCACGCCATCCCTTTCCGAAGCCACCAAAGTTTGGGCCAAAATTGGCTTTTTGTCCTTTGGCGGCCCCGCCGGGCAAATCGCATTGATGCACAAAGAGGTCGTCGAGGTGCGAAATTGGCTCTCAGAACGCCAGTTCCTAAATGCCCTTAGCTTTTGCATGTTGTTACCAGGACCAGAAGCAATGCAACTCGCAACATTTGCAGGTTGGCGGCTTCATGGTACGCTTGGGGGCATAATTGCAGGCCTGCTGTTCGTGCTGCCAGGCGCATGTGTCATCCTAGCACTTGCAACGCTGTACATCCATTTTGGTCAACTCCCTTCCGTCGAAGCAATCTTTCTTGGCATCAAAGCAACCGTTGTAATCATCGTCATCGAGGCACTTCTACGGGTATCCACGAAAGCCCTCCAGAATACGTCTCATTGGGTACTCGCGGCGCTCGCCTTCATCGCCATCTTTTTTCTAAACCTGCCCTACCCACTGATTATTCTTGTCGCCGGGCTGTTCGGCCTATTCGTATCTTCTCCTGCTGACGAAACAGTTCCATCCACCGAAACTCATTCGCTGAGCCAAACTCTGAGAAATGTAGCAATATGGATCGCGATTTGGTGGGTCCCGATTTTGGCTCTTGATGCGCTTTTGCCTGCCTCAATCTTAACCGAAATCGCCTACTTCTTTTCAAAACTCGCAACGGTCACATTCGGCGGTGCCTATGCCGTTCTCGCTTACATGGGTCAGGATGTGGTTACGGCAAAAGAGTGGCTCACGGCGGGGCAAATGATGGATGGCCTTGGATTGGCTGAAACCACCCCTGGACCATTGATCCTTGTAACTGAATTCGTCGGTTTCCTCGCGGGGTATGCCAACGCTGGATGGCCCACTGCCATCTTGGCGGCAGGCATCACACTGTGGGTCACATTCACACCCTGTTTTTTGTGGATATTTGCGGGGGCGCCCTACGTAGAATGGATCAGCGCCCAACCGCGATTACGCGGCGCGCTAAATGCGATCACCGCAGCAGTCGTTGGCGTAATCCTAAACCTATCAGTTTGGTTCGCACTTCACGTCTTTTTTGGCGAGGTCACACTACAACAAACCGGGGTCTTTACGCTCTGGCTCCCCACCATTATCAGCATAAACCCAATAGTCGTCGCCTTGGCGATCCTGAGTGGCTACTTACTGCTCGTGCGCCACATGAACCTTCTTTGGGTGCTGGCTATTTCTGGCCTGCTTGGGTTCGCATCATCTTTGGTCTGAAGGCGCGTAACATCTACACCAACTCGCCGTTAAGTCCGGCATCAATCAAAGCGATGGTTTCGTTTACACCGTACAATGCAATGAAACCACCGAAACGCGGGCCCTGAGACGCACCTAAAAGAACCTCATAAATCGCAGTAAACCAATGGCGCAGCGGTTCAAACCCGTGGTTTTTGCCAACCGCAAACACAATTGATTGCAGGTCATCTGCGTTTGTCAGGTCCAATGCTTCAACAGGCGGCTCGTCATTGCCCATTGCGGCGTTCTTTTTGTCGATCATTGCTTTGGCAACATTAGTATCGCGCAATGCTGCCGCCAAATCTGCGAATGCCGCACGTTCTTGATCCGAAGGTGTTCGGAACTGCTTTTGCGGCTTCACAAAGTCATGATAGTACCGCACCGCAAACCCAGCAGCCGCGTCCAAACTTGGATTGCCAGCAGGGGACGCATCAGGCGCATATTTGTTGATGAAACCCCACATCGCATCTTTGGTTTCAGCCGATGAAACAGAGGCCAAATTCAAGAGCATCGAGAACGGCACAACCATGTCACTGGCCGGAACATTGAGCCCATGAATATGAAAAACAGGATTGCTCAACCTTGCAGCGGTATCCTGTGTCGCAAAGGCTCGCAATTGTTGGTGATACTCGTCTACCGCTTTTGGAATCACATCGAAATGCATCCGCTTTGCTGTCTTCGGCTTCAGGTACATAAAATACGACAACGATTCAGCTGATGCATAGGTCAGCCATTCATCAATCGAAATTCCATTTCCCGACGTTTTAGAAATTTTGTGACCCTGTTCGTCCAAGAACAATTCATAAACAAAGTGGTCAGGCTTTTTGCCGCCCAAAATTTCGCAGATACGGTCATAGATCGGTGTATTGGTAGAATGGTCTTTGCCATACATTTCAAAATCCACATCCAGCGCCGCCCAACGTGCGCCAAAATCGGGCTTCCATTGCAGTTTCACATTCCCACCTGTCACAGGCAGCGTGAATTCCTTGCCGTCTTCATCATCAAACGTGATTGTTCCGTTCTTTCCGTCGACGTCTTTCATCGGCACGTACAAAACACGTCCTGTTTCAGGATGGATCGGTAGAAAGATTGAATAGGTGCCCTGACGTTCTTCACGCAGAGACTTCAACATCACCTTCATCACATCGTCGTATTTTTCACAGGCTTGCAGTAAGACATCGTCAAACTTGCCTGATCGGTAATACTCGGTCGAGCTGATGAACTCGTATTCAAATCCAAATGCATCCAAAAAGCTATTCAGCTTGGCATTGTTGTGCGCACCAAAACTCTCGTGTGTTCCAAACGGATCTGGCACGGAGGTTAAAGGGCGTTGCAAATGCTCTTCCAACAACTCTGGATTAGGAACATTTCCAGGCACTTTGCGCATTCCATCCAAATCATCCGAAAAACAGATCAACCGCGTCGGAATGTCTGACAACACTTCGAATGCGCGACGGATCATAGTTGTCCGCGCAACCTCACCAAACGTACCGACATGCGGTAGACCAGACGGCCCATACCCTGTTTCAAACAAAACATAGCCTTTTTCAGGCGCACCATTCGAATACCGCTTCAAAATCTTACGGGCTTCTTCAAAGGGCCACGCTTTAGAGCTCATCGCAAGATCACGGAGATCGGACATATTACATTCCAGTTTTAATAGGTGTCTGACGCACTCCCTATTGCTCCTGCCCCCAAGCGTCAATATTATCGCGTAGAATAACCACCAAAGGCCAATCAGATGACAACAGATGACCTCAACGAAAGCCCATGGACCCTACAAGATGCGCTTATCGCGCTTATGGTCTCGACCTCTGTGTCTGATGCGCGCGTTCGAACGCTAGAATTACTGTCGATCCAGCGTGTAGTAGATCATTTACCTATTTTCGCGAGTTATGATGCTGATCGAATGACCATTATCTCGCAAACCGTGTTCGATATCCTCGAAGATGAAGACGGGCTTGATGCGCTCTTTGGTCTCGTTCGGGCCGCGATGCCAGAAAAGTTCAATGAAACCGCTTATGCGTTATGTTGTGATGTCGCTGCTGCTGATGGCCTTCTTCGTGAAGGTGAACTCCGCTTCTTAGAAGAAATTCGCTACGAGCTATTCATTGATCGTCTCGCAGGTGCCGCCATTGAACGGGGCGCACGGGCTAGACATCAAAAGGCCTAATACCTTTTTGAACGTCCCGAGATTATTTCAAGCTGTCACGAAACACCTTCCAGTGTCGGTCAACGATCTGACTATAGCGAGGCGTTTTTTTCAATTTCTCTAAGCCAGCATTGAACCGATACAGGTTCGTCGTGCCACGCCAGTGATTTTTGGAAATAACCACATGCAAACTGGATGTCGAAAGCGCACGCTCCATAGCTTTAAATGCGCCCGTTTTCCCCATTTCAGCAATAGTGCTTGGCCCTAAAAATTCGTTGGCAGATACAAAATCAACTTTGCCATCAGTCAACATTTTGAAACAATCGGCCGGGCTGTCGGCGCGCACCAAATCAATCAAATTATTTGTCAGCCATAGCCGCCCGTTTTCTTCAAGGTCATGGATGAAATAGCCGGTCGGGCGACAAATAGATGCCCCGTGAATATCAGAGTCATCATAAAAGCCTAGTTTGCTATCAGCTTTCGCAAACAACAATTCGAGAACCTCAAACACAGGTTCAGAAAAGTGGAAATTGACGCAACGTTCGTTCTTGGGGTCAGCATCGCAGTTCGGGCGAATCCAAGGAAATCCCATATCGAATTTCTTTTCATCCAACAGTGGAAACAGATGTTTTGACCAATCGTTTTCCCAAGTAACTGAAAACGGCAGCGGACTTGGTGCGGATTCAAAAGACGCATTTACCAATTCAGTAAACATCCCACCACCAAGCCAATCTTGCTGGGTAAATGGCGCGTAGTTCGATCCTGTCAGTAACTTTATATCTGCGTTATCTTGCAACAAAGGGGTTGGATCAGCCTGCAACGTCTGAACCGGTTCCGTTTTCGCCACGGGCTCTTCATCCTTCACAACAGGTTGCTCTTCTGCCTGCATGGCAGCAACAATTGGTTTTTGACCATCAATACAAGGAACGTCCAACGTCACGCCTTCTGGCAAATCAACCAGATTTCCGCCCAATGCTTCCTCATTGGCGTAATAGATAACCGACCATTTCCCGCGGTCTTGATAATACTCCTGCGCAACAGACAAAAGCGTATCGCCCTTTTTCAGAACATACGTTTGCCCACAGTCTTCTTGTGCCATCGAAGTGCCGGCAATAGATGCCAACACACCACTTAAAATCCATCGTCTCAGCATAACGTCTCCCCGAACACAGCTTGGATTATCTCGCTCCTAAAAGCTCTCCCAAATCCGCGTCATGTGGCTGTCGATAATTTTTTGATAATCACCTGAATCTTTCAGGCCAGATAGCCCTGCATTGATCAAGTTTAACATTTCTTCTGCTTGTGGGTGCGATTTGCCAACCACAACATGCAAGCCTTCAATCGACAAAGGACGCGATTGAACAATGTCTACTTTACCTTCAAGATTAAGATCTTTCAGGGCTGTTCGGCCCGTGAATTCATTGATCGCAACCGCGTCGATCTTGCCCTCTTCAAGCATTTCAAAACAATCAGCCATCGTGATTGGTTGCACTAGCTTCACCAACCCCTTGGTCAGCCAAAGGCGTCCATTTCCTTCCAGATCATGGGTAAAGTACCCTTTCGGGCGACAAAGTGTTTTACCTTCCATGTCTTTGTCCGAATTAAACGCGATCGGTCGATCTTTTGATGTGAACAGTAGGACCAAAATTTCAAACATCGGCTCTGAGAAATAGAGATTTTCGCACCGCCAATTGTCTGGCATCGCCTTACAGTCTGGCTTGTACCACGGGTATGCCAAATCCATCACAGCATCTGTCAGCAATGGATCTAAGTGGGATGACCAATTATTAACGACGTAGATGCCAAAGTCTTTGACTTCCGCGTTATTCTTCATCGCGCTATCAACAACTTCAGTTATCAAACCACCGCCAGGTAGTTTTCGATCAGTAAACGGGGCGTAATCGTCCGCAGTAACTAGTTTGATTTTTCGATTTGTTGCTGCAACTTAAACAGCCGCGGATGCGCTATTGGATGTTTTGACCACAGCCGTATCATCAATCGAGCTTGCAGCGGTTTGTTCTGTCCCGCCTTCCAGCCCTTGAGGCAACCCACCGATGCACGTTAGGCGCAATTTCTGGCCAACTCGGATGCTATCAGGGTTTTTGCCGATGCTCTGGATGTTGCTTTGATGGATAGCCGACCACTTTTTGGCATCTTTATATTGAGAATCTGCGATCAGCGACAGGGAATCTCCCCGCTTGATCGTATACAGGCCACCACAACCTTGAGCAGCGACAGTTCCAGCACCCAATACAAGCGAAATACCCGCCGCAATCAAACATCTAGTTATCATCTCTCAGCTCTCCCATACATTTAGCGGTAAGTTGCCAGTATTGGGGATGACAAGCAACAGTAGTTGACAGGTAAATTTTCCATTTTTGTGTCTATTTTTCGAGCATTCCCGCTGAAACTGCCACCGGCAGCATATGGAACTTAAACTCAGGCTATTCTTTATTTCCCTCAATTCTTGATGATTCTCAAATTGGAGCAATTTCAACCTACATTTCATCAAAAAACTCCAAATCAACTACAAGATGTTGTTGGCTTAGCGATCTTTGCCCCAGAAATTCTCTATGTATCTATATGTGGTTTGCATTCGTTGACGCTCTATCAAAACCTGTCTACTGAAAGGATAAGGAAATGAACGGGGCATATATTGTCGTTTGTAATTCATCAAAATCACGGTGTGACAAACACAAAACAAAGCGCTCGCCAATTAAATCGGCGCTTACAAATACCCCAGCCAAGACCCAAATGTTATCAGAGTGGAATAGTTCGCGTGACACATCTTTTTTCTCAAATAAAACACCCTTTGGTTTCGATGCTAACACTGGCTCTTGTGGTGCTATTCTCTTCAGCTTTACCAAACAGCGCGCTCGCACAATCGGTTAATCTAACACCCGCCCCGATTTCTGAACATAATGCCTTGATATCTGATTGGCAAAACAAACGGGACGCGCTTGAAACGGCACTAGAAACACAAACGAAATATGAAAAAGAGACTGAAGCACTGACGCAAGGTGCCAACGCTCAACAAGCCAAAATTGACGCCGCCAAAGAAGGGTTAAGCAGTGCTGTCCTAAAGGTGGCGGGGGCAAAAAAGAAGCTATCGCAAGTCGATACATCAGATGCAGATCCAAAGGGCCAAGAACTGTCTTCTGCTTTAGTCAAAAGCCAAACCGACCTAAATACGGTCATCACAACATCTGAAACACTTCGTCAAAATATCGAAGCCATGAAAATCGAACATGAAAAGCTTCGCTCCACCGCTGACAAACTTAAATCTGCCGCAGCAGCTGCCCAGGCAGCCGTAAGCGCTGCAGAAGTCCTCGTTGAAGCTCAAATCCGCACAGTTGGTAATCTCTGAGGGAGAAGATGGTAACGAGTCCGACTTGGATACCGATTTCTTTAAAGACGCCGTCTCTCAGGCAGAAAATGCCCGTAAATCCGAAGCAGCGGCAAAAGTTGCGCTTGCCGCAACTAGAAAGCGACAAATCGCAGTCGGCGAACGCTTGTTAACGGCCGACGAGCAGCTTGAAAATGCGAAAATTTCTGAAACCAGCTATTACGAAAAATTTGCCGCGGCAGATGCAGCATTCAAAAAGCATCAAGCAGAACGCAAAGTAAAAATCGACGCCCGAAACAATTTGATCGCCCAAATCACCGAAGGGTTGAATGCCGCCCAAAGCGAACTAGAAGCTCAACAGGCAATTTTGCAAAACGAATCTCTGACAATGCAGGATTTTTCTGCAAAACAAACCACCGCTTCAAACAAATTGTCCGATCTTCAATCTAATGTTGATCGAGCCCAAATCGCCCTGAATACCGCACAAGCGACCCTCCGCGTTGACCAGAAGAAGCGCTCGATCGAAGCCGCGGCCATTGTCGCGAACTTAAACGCAGAGATGCGCAATTTGCTCGCACCCTCAGTACCAAACGCAGATACGACCACCTCGACAGATCGCATTCTTATCCCTTCCAGCATTCTGTTTTCGAAGAATTCCGCAAAACTGCAAAAATCTAATGGCGTAAAACTAAACGAAGTTGCAGCCATCCTGAAAGATACGACATCGCGGATTCCTGACGGGATTGAATGGATAATCCGAGTCGACAGTTATGGTACAGGCAAAACAGATGAAGCATGGTTTCTAAGCCAAAACCGCGCATTATCAGTCGCTCAAAGTTTGATCACAAACGGTAGATTTGGCGGCACCAAAGTCTCAGCGAATGGTTTGATCAATGCAAAATCGTTTTCAGACGCAACTGAAAATGGGTGGATCGAGATTGTCTTAACCGCACGATAAGCGATAGCAACGCTTGCTAACTTCGTTGTTTTCTAATGAACTGCCGACAACCTCTCAACAATAAGGCAGCTATATGGCATCCCTGTTTGACGGCATTCGCATCTTAGATTTAACCTCGATGATATCTGGCCCCACGACCACAATGATCCTTGCCGACCAAGGCGCGGATGTGATCAAAATTGAAACCCCTGAGAATGGCGACCACACTCGAATGGTCTCCACACGTCACGCAGGGATGTCGGCTTCTTTCGTAAACAACAATCGCAACAAACGATCTCTGACTTTGGATCTAAAAGATAAACGCTGTCTCGCGGCTTTCCATACGCTTGTTAAAACAGCCGATGTAATTGTTCAGAATTTTCGCCCAGGGGTAGCGGAGCGAATTGGTGTCGGTGAAATGGCCTGTCGCAAAATCAAGGACGACATCATTTATGTGTCCATTTCTGGGTTTGGCGAAGTAGGTCCTTATGCCCAAAAACCAGTTTACGATCCATTGGTGCAGGCCCTATCTGGGCTTACCACTGTGCAGGCAGGCTCTGATCAAAATCGCCCTCGCCTCGTGCGGACAATTCTACCAGACAAACTCACAGGTTATGCCGCTTCCCAGGCGATATCCGCTGCGCTATTTCACCGAGAACGATCAGGCACTGGACAGCACATAAGACTCTCGATGCTCGATACAGTGATTTCGTTCTTATGGGGATCAGACATGGGCGGGCACACATTTGTGGGCAATGAATTCGCGCAGGAAAATGCACAAAGTTTTATCGATCTAATATACGAAACTGCAGATGGTTACATTTCGGTTGCCGTTCAATCAAACAAAGAATGGGCGAACCTTTCGCGCGCGTTTGAAATGCCCAAACTTGTCGATGACCCACGTTTCAAAACTGCTGCGTTACGCGGTAAAAACATCGACGATCGCTTGAGCCTGACACAAGATGTTTTACGCACCCGAACGACCCAGGAATGGTTGGACCAACTTGAGGCAAACGACGTTCCTTGCGCGCCTGTTTTACATCGCCGCGAAATGCGTGTGCATCCACAAGTTCAGGCGAACGAAACAATCATCGAATACGAGCACCCAACTGCTGGCAAATTGCGCCAAGCCCGTGCTGCACCTCGGTTCTCCAAAACACCTACTGAAATACGTATTCCACCACCGGCACTTGGCGAACATACTGCCGTGCTCCTTCAAGAAGCTGGCCTTTCAGAGGGCGAGATCGCCGCTTTAGCAAAAGATGGCGCAATCAAGCTAGGCCACACATCATGACCAAACCCTTAGATTTCTACTTCTGGCCAACGCCAAATGGATGGAAAGTGTCTATCTTGCTTGAGGAAATGGGCTTACCCTACACAACCCACATGTTGCACATTGGCAGGGGTGAACAGTTTACACCCGAATTCCTTGCGATTAGCCCAAACAACCGCATGCCAGCTATTGTTGATCACGACGTGGACGATGCCCCAGTCAGCGTTTTTGAAAGCGGCGCAATCATGTGGTATTTAGCGGAAAAAACTGGGAAATTTGTCGCGAACGATCCGATAAAGCGCAAGGAAACGCTCGAATGGTTGTTTTGGCAAACCGGAAACCAAGGCCCAATGGCTGGACAACACAGCCACTTTTTCAATTATGCCCCTGATAATGAAAAAGATGGGTATGCCGCTAAACGATATGCTGGTGAATACACACGGTGTCTGGGCGTATTAGAACGGCGGTTAGAGGCCCGGGATTATATCGTTGATGACTACTCCATTGCTGACATGATGTGCTGGCCTTGGGTATTGATCGGCAAAGCAATGGGATTGAGTTTAGACGAGTTTCCAAATGTAATCGCATGGCGCGCGCGGATAAAAGACCGTCCTGCCGTGCAAAGAGGTGTATCATTGGGCAAAGAAAGCCGCCCTAATCGTCCCCACACCGATGCGGAACGCAAAATCTTGTTTGGTCAAAAATGAAAGATCAATCCAAGGGTTTGATCCTAACCAGCGTCGGCGTTTTGGCAGTTATTCCGGACAGTCTCGTTGTCCGGCTGGTAGAAACAGATGGCCTTACATTTCTTCTTGTGCGCTCAGGCCTTGCTGCGGTCATGATTTTCTTGTTCACGCTGATGCAGCACCGTGGGCAAACCCTTGACGCCTATCAAAAATTGGGGCGCGCTGGACTGCAGTATGGTTTCCTTTTGTGTATCGCGACTTTCTGTTTTATCTACGGCCTACGTTTGACGTCAGTCGCCAATGCACTTTTTATTGTCAGCACGTCACCAGTCTTTGCCGCGCTTGCCAGTTGGGGATTTCTTGGCGAACGGTTTTCTCCCCGTATGATTTGGACGACGTCTTTTGCACTCATTGGTATTGCAATAATTGCTGCAGGCTCACACGCAGGCGGACAATCGTCCTTGTTCGGTGATGCGATAGCTTTGTGCGCGGCAGCTACGCTTGCCTTTGCATTCACAACGGCACGTTCAGCAAGAGACGTTTCGATGGTCCCGGCCACAGCGCTTGGTTACGGGCTTACAGCGCTAATCTGCCTGCCATTTGCTCAACTTGAAACATTGTCCCAACTTGAATGGGGCATGTTGATCATACTCGGTGCAATGTTTGTCCCTTTGGGTACCGCACTTATGTCACTGGGTCCGCGATACATCACAGCATCAGAGGTGTCGCTTCTTCTCCTTCTCGAGGCTGTCCTTGCGCCCTTACTAGTTTGGTACGTCGTTGGAGAAAATCCGGGAAAATATGCGCTGATCGGAGGAGCAATCGTGTTAACAACACTATTTGTTTCGAATATTATCGGATTGAAGCGTGGGCGTTAAACTAGGTTCAACTGCACATCCGCTAGGTCCAAACCTTGCGCTCCTGGAATGCGCATCACTTCGATTCCATCGACGTAAATCGACGCGCCGCTACCATCTTCAAAATCTTGAACATTGATGTCAAAATCGTCTAATTCTTGGACACCTTCGTGAGCGTAAATATCCACCTCTAGCTGGTCCTCAGCGGCGTTATAATCCAACACGGTCGGCGCTTCATCTACCCAGGTATTGAAATAGCCTGTAAATGTGTCCGCACCTTCACCACCGTAAGCTTCTGTCGCGCCACGTATTTGCAACGTGTCATCGCCCTCACCGCCGTAAACTTCGTCAACTTCGCCTTCAGTATCGGTACCAATTGCCGTAATCGTATCATTCCCAGCATCACCATGAATCACATCCGTGTCTATCCCAGTACTAATTGCATCATCACCCGCGCCGCCATAAATATCAGAGACACCGTGGCCTGAAACAATACTATCATCACCTTCACCGCCAAAGATGATCGCATCGGATGCACCATCTGTGATCACGTCGTTCCCAGCATCACCGTGCAGCTCGCTAAGTTCGCCAACGTCAAACCCTCCTTGCAACGTGTCATCGCCGTCACCGCCATACATCTCGTTGCTTCCGGTCCAATCCGTCAACACATCGTCTTGGTCGCTACCAATCAGCACATCAACACCCACTTGCTCGCCGACAACAGGATCAATTGGGATTTCAGTTTCTAGCGTCTCCAACAAAAGATCACCGCTCAGATCGTCTGCGGCGTCAGAGCCAGCATCTTCTTCATCAACAGCAGCGTTACCCTCATCATCTGAAGTGACTAATCCGCCAATCGCAGTGCCTGCAAACCCTAGTATTGAAAGGATCAAAATCTCTAACATAATCACATCCTCTAAGCGTAGCTTTGAAACCAAATCTTGCTAGTAGCGCCCCATTTACTCGAACTATTTAGGTATGCGGATAACAGAAACAAATGGTTAACTTCCAAAGTTATCTTCATCATGGTTAATACAACGTCTATTTATGGGGCATCGCAATTCACCGAATTTTCTCTTCCCTTTCCTCTCAATTGCGCCTAAAGACCCCCATCCGCCTAATTGCGGATACTCCACGGGCCTTGCTGGACGACATCCCGGCCTGCGCCATAACCCTTTAACTGATAAAGGAGACCCCGATGTCGATTACTCCAGAGCTTAAAGCTCAATTGATGAAAGAATACGCAACCAAAGAGGGCGACACTGGTTCCCCTGAAGTACAGGTTGCTATCCTGACATCCCGCATCTCTACGCTGACAGAGCACTTTAAAACCCACAAAAAAGACAACCACGGTCGTCGTGGTCTTTTGAAGATGGTTGCCCTGCGTCGTAAGTTGTTGGACTACACAAAGGCAAAAGACGATGCGCGCTATCAGGACCTGATCAAACGCCTCGGCATTCGCCGCTAAATCCAAGTTTAGGCCTTTTTGAAAGGCTTGCTGGTAAGAATTAAGCGCCCGTCCTGCAAAGCACGGGCGCTTTTTCGTTCAAACGAGGAATTCCGCAATCGCCGTGTCATCGGTGATATCGCGCAATGCGAACCCCGCCTTGGCCGTTCGCATCACCAACTGATCAAAATTAGCTCGATCATCGGTTTCAATCCCAATCAGCACTGTCCCAAAATTTCGCGAAGATTTTTTCAAATATTCAAACCTCGAAATGTCGTCGCTCTCACTCAGCATCCCAAGAAAATCTTTCAGTGCACCAGGCCGTTGTGGCAATCTCAGAATGAAATACTTCTTCAGTCCTAAATAACGCTGCGCCCGTTCCTTCACTTCTGGCAGTCGTTCGAAATCGAAATTCCCGCCCGACGAAACGCAAACAACTGTCTTGCCTTTGATTTGGTCAGCAATATCACCCAAAACATCAATGGATAAAGCGCCAGCAGGTTCCAGAACGATCCCCTCGACATTCAACATTTCAATCATGGTTGAACATAATCGGTCCTCTGGAATCGCTTTTATTTGGTTTGATTGCACGTCCTTCAAGACCGCAAAATTACGGCTACCGATCCGCGCAACGGCAGCGCCATCCACAAAGTTGTCGACAATTCCCAACGTAAGCGGCCCCTTGTTTTCAACGGCCGCCGCCAAACTCATCCCGCCTTTGGGTTCTACAAACACATACTCTAACGCATCCAAACCAAAGTACGAAACAACTCCAGCTGACAACCCGCCCCCTCCAACTGGCAATACAATCACCTCAGGCGTTTTACCCAACTGCTCAGCAATCTCCATCGCAACCGAGGATTGCCCCTCAATCACATCGATATCGTCAAAGGGCGACAAGAAATGGCCGCCCTCAGCCGCGCAATACGCCTGTGCCGCTGCCAGCGTATCATCAAAGAAATCCCCGATCAGAACCACCTCAATCTGATCGCCACCAAACATCTTCGTCTTCATGATCTTTTGCTGTGGTGTCGTCACAGGCATGTAAATCACGCCCTTCACTCCGAAATGTTTGCACACAAATGCCACGCCCTGCGCATGATTTCCCGCGCTGGCACAAACAAACAATTGCTGATCAGCCCGCGTGGCCAAAACTTTGCTAATCGCATTGAACGCGCCGCGAATTTTGTAAGATCGCACGGGCGATAAATCTTCGCGCTTCAGCCAAATATCCGCATCAAACCTTTGGGAAAGATGATCGTTTCGCTGCAACGGCGTCATTTCAAACAATGTTCGCATCGCCCCAGTTGCTTTCGCCGTTTTGTCCTGAAAATCTGTCACAATTTGATCCACGTTTTTTGAATTTCACCCAGACCTAACGCATCTATCATCCTAGGCAAACCCGCATTGCATGCCCTCAAATCCACAGATACCCTACCCGAATGCCCACTAATCGCACCCTCCTCAGCCTACAATCTCTGGTCGTTCTCACGACATGCGTGTTTCTGTTTGGAATGGGCCAGTTTCACCGCGCAGCAGGCGCGATCGTTGCCCCAGTCTGGCAAGAACAATTCGCCCTAAGCGCGGATCAGCTCGGCTTTGTAATTTCGGTCATTTTCATCGTCAACATCGTCGCACAGGGTTTTATCGGCACGTTGCTTGATAAATACGGCCCGCGCTTAATAATCAGTGCATTCCTGCTGATCCTAGCCCTAGGCACGCTTACCTGCATCTACGCCAACTCCTTTATCGGCCTAATCATCGCACGCATTGTCCTTGGTGCAGGCCTGTCTGTCGGTGGCGTCGGCATGTACATGCTGCTGGCGCGCAACTTCCCTGCGAACCAATTCGGCTTTCTCAACGGGCTAATGGTCACGCTTGGCGGGGTCGGCGGGCTGTTCGCGACCTACCCTCTCGCTTTTGTCATCAACCGTTTTGGCTGGACTAACGTGTACATCGGCTTGGCCATCTTCACATCAGTTCTCGCGCTCGTAATCTTCGCCACCGCCCAAAAAGAACCCGCTGAAAAACCCAATACGCCCAAAACACACATCAGCTTCCTCAATCTCCTTAGCGACAAAAACTTACACCCGATCCTTCTGATGGCGTTCGTGACATGGGCGCCAATCACCTGCATAACAGGCCTCTGGGGCGGTCCCTACTTCAAAGCAGTCCACGGCCTCTCGCTCAATGACACGGGACTGTTCCAAATGTTGTTCTTCTGCGCTACGATGACATCAGGCACGGTTTTTGGCCTTATCGACCGATATTCCAGCATTTCGCGTTACACTGTCATTCTCACTGCATCACTCATTTCTATCATTTGCCTGCTCATTATCACCTTCACAAATGACCTCCCGCTTTATCCCGCCGCCGCCCTTCTGTTTATGATGATCTTTTCCCAACAATTCTACGTTCCACTCATCGCTCAACTTCGCGACGTGGTACCAGACGCCGCTATTGGTCGCGCTTCCAGCCTTTATACAATCATCGCGGTCGCCGCGATCCCGACGTTCCAAATCCTCTTTGGTATCATCATTCAATCCACCAATACTCTGGACGCAGAATCCAGTTACCAAATCGCATTTGGCAGCATGGCACTGTTGATTTTGATCCCCTCTGTAATCTATGCCTTCATGCCGTCTGCCCAAAATCCGCAATACACATCCTGATTGCGCCACATTGGCCCAGTTTATTACGACCCACTTCCCTTTCTACACAACCTCCTGTAAACGCGCGTCATCTGAAATGCGGTGTTATGGCCCCACCACCGCAAACGATGATACGGGGCGGGACGCAATATGGCGTCCGATACACAACATGGCTAACGGGAAGGCCCCTTAGCCTAGAATGGAAAAAGTATGTTTGACGTAGTCAAAAAATCAATCGAATGGGGCGGTGAAACGCTCACTCTGGAAACGGGCAAAATCGCCCGCCAAGCAGACAGCACAGTCATCGCCACTTTGGGTGAAACATCTGTCTTGTGTGCCGTCGTTTTCGACAAAAAACCAAAACCGGGGCTGGATTTCTTCCCGCTGACCGTAAACTACCAAGAAAAATATTACGCTGCGGGTAAAATCCCAGGTGGTTTCTTTAAGCGTGAAGCACGCCCAACAGAAAAAGAAACACTGACAGCACGCTTGATCGACCGTCCGATCCGCCCTCTGTTTGTTCCGGGCTTTAAACACGAAACACAGGTTACATTGACAGTATTGTCCCACGATCTGGAAAATGACCCAGACATGGTTGCAATGATCGCCGCATCTGCTGCGCTTACACTGTCTGGCGCTCCTTTCATGGGCCCAATCGCCAACTGTCGTGTTGGCTACGTTAACGGTGAATACGTGTTGAACCCATCCGTGGACGACATGCATGAACTGCGTAACAATCCTGAACAGCGCCTCGACCTTGTTGTCGCTGGTACAAAAGACGCTGTTATGATGGTTGAATCCGAAGCATACGAACTCTCCGAAGCAGAAATGCTCGGCGCTGTTCAATTTGCACACAAAGCGATTCAACCAGTGATCGACCTGATCATCGACATGGCCGAAGATTGTGCAAACGAGCCGTTTGACTTCCAAGCACCTGACTACTCAGAAATCTTGGCAAAAATCACCGCGCTTGGCGAAAAAGACATGCGCGCAGCGTTTGGCAACACAGACAAACAGGAACGCACAACTGCGATCTCTGCTGCTCGTGATGTGATCAAAGCAGGCCTGTCCGAAGAAGAACTCGAAGACACAAACTTGTCCACAGCCATGAAAAAGCTGGAAAGCTCGGTTGTTCGTGGTGACATCGTCAACACTGGCAAACGCATCGACGGTCGTGATCTTTCAACTGTTCGCGCAATCGTTGGTGAAACTGGCCTTCTGCCACGGACACACGGTTCCGCCTTGTTCACACGCGGCGAAACTCAGGCGTTGGCTGTTGTAACTTTGGGCACAGGCGACGACGAGCAGATGATCGACTCGTTGCAAGGCATGTTCCGCTCGAACTTCCTGCTGCACTATAACTTCCCTCCCTATTCTGTTGGTGAAACGGGCCGTAACTTTGGCCCAGGTCGTCGCGAAATTGGTCACGGCAAATTGGCATGGCGCGCATTGCAAGCCGTTCTACCTGCTCCAACTGATTTCCCGTACACAATTCGCGTTGTGTCCGAGATCACAGAATCCAACGGCTCCTCTTCAATGGCATCTGTTTGTGGTGGTTCCTTGTCCATGATGGACGCTGGCGTTCCACTCAAAGCACCGGTTGCTGGTGTCGCGATGGGCTTGATCCTTGAAGACGACGGCAAATACGCCGTGCTGACAGACATCCTCGGCGACGAAGATCACCTCGGCGACATGGACTTCAAAGTGGCTGGTACAGAAAACGGCATCACGTCCCTGCAAATGGACATCAAAGTTGCTGGCATCACCACCGAGATCATGGAAAAAGCGCTCGACCAAGCCAAAGACGGCCGTCTGCACATCCTTGAAGAAATGAACAAAGCCTTGTCCGAGACTGGTTCCTTCTCTGAGCATGCACCGCGCATTGAAACCATCCAGATCAACCCGGAAAAAATCCGCGAAGTGATCGGTTCCGGTGGTAAAGTGATCCGTGAAATCGTTGAAACATCTGGCGCAAAAGTCGATATCAACGACGACGGCGTGATCAAGATCGCATCTTCCAACGGCGCACAAATCGAAGCTGCCCGCGAAATGATCATGTCCATCGCGGCAGAACCAGAAGAAGGTACAATCTACACAGGTACTGTTGTGAAGGTTATGGATTTCGGCGCATTCGTAAACTTCTTTGGCAAACGGGACGGTCTTGTACACGTATCCCAAATGGCCAACGAGCGCGTAAGCCACCCCAAAGACGTTGTCTCTGAAGGTCAATCCGTGAAGGTTAAGCTCATGGGCTTTGATGATCGTGGTAAGGTTCGCCTGTCCATGAAGGTTGTAAACCAAGAAACTGGCGAAGAAATCGCTGGCGAAGAGTAAATCTTTTCAAATAGAAAAATCAGAAAGGCCTCGCAGAAACGCGGGGCCTTTTTTCGATCCATGCGGTTGTGTTTGCCCCCAAGCCCACCAAAGACTAACAATCTCCCATGATCTTCTTCACGCGTAAAAAGGCTGCATTGCTCATCGTCGCATCGACCCTGTCAGCAAGCGCAATTATCCCAACTTCGAACCTAGGAGAAATTGGCCCCGTCGTCCTCATTTTTTCAGGCCTCGGAGCATTTACCGCTCCCTTACTGATCATTGCACTGGACAGCATCAAAAAGGCAGTGCAGCAAGAATTCAAAGAATTTAGGAAAGATATCCGAACCGATATTCAGGACGCAAGAAAATGACCCTCCACGTACATATTTTCACGGACATTGATCTCCGCCTTTGGCTTAAGCAAACGCCAAGCAAGCGGCCCGAGCTTGAAGGCGTACGTTTTACAATTGGCCTAGACATCGATCAAAATGCAGACATGCTAGTGGTCTACACCCGTGCCTCTTGGTCGATCCCGACGACGCTCCCCAAAATGCGTACGATTTTTCTTGCGGGTGAGCCCGAAGATATTCATCCCTATTCAGCGGCATTCCTCAATCAATTCGGCACCGTCATTGCGCCGGGCGAAAAACAACTCACGACACAGCGAATTGATCACAATTATTGTTCCATTTGGTTTGTTGGTGTGGATTTTGAAAACCTCGATGCCGCTCTTGGGTATGACCACTTCAAAGCGTTGCAATCCCCACCAAAAGACGACAAAATTTCAATCGTTACGTCCACGAAAGCCAGCACTGAATATCACCGTAAACGGCTCGCCTTCATTGAAATATTAAAAGAAAAAATTCCCGATCACATCGCGCTATATGGACGTGGACACAAACCGATTGCCGACAAAATGGATGCGATGCTGCCCCATAAATACCACCTCGCGCTCGAAAACGGCGCGGGCAAATACAGCTGGACGGAAAAGCTTTCTGATCCACTCCTGTGCTGGGCGCTGCCATTTTATGCAGGCTGCGTAAACGTCCAAGACGAACTGCCCGCTGACAGCATTGTTCCGATAAATCTTGACGAACCCGACGCGGCAATCAATGCGATGATGCAGGCCCGCAAAGATAACCTCTCGGATCAGCGCAAAGATACACTAGCCAAGACGCGAGACCTTATCCTGCATGACTTTAACATTATGGGCTTGATCGCGCGGTTAGCGAAAGACAAAGCCCACTTGCCCAACGATCAAGAACCACGGCTAATTCGCGCAGAACGCTCCCTATGGCCTGAAAAAGGATCACGCGGTTCAGTTCCGCTATTTTTGCTCCGCTCGGCCTTGCTCGCACTAAATCCCAACATCGAACTTCGCGCCGCAAAAATGAAACAAGCCCGCAAAAATCGTTAAACGCGATGCCAACTTTCGGGCAAAATATCGGGGTTCGTTTTCTTTGGATCACCAAACCACTGCGTTGGTGCTGCCACAACCTTCTCCGCATTTGGATTCAACCAGGCCCCCCACCAAGAAAACGACGAATTGGCAATAATATGATGCTGACACGCGGACATCAGTCGTAAATCTTCGTAATTCGTGTCGCCATCATTGTGCCCAACGAACCGCATCTCAAACGGCAGTTTCAAATTCTCTGCCACCCACGCAGGATCATCTGAAAAGGCATAAATCACGGGATCACCAACCCGCTGTGCGACAAATGCCGCCGCCCGCGCGTAATAGTCCAAATCACAGGTTCCATGCGCCGCGTTGAATTTCGCATTGCTGACGTAATCACCACGTCGAAGGTGCAAAGAAACTGCGTTACATCCTTGTATCTCTGCCAACATATCCACATTTTCTTGGGACGGCTTGGTAACAATCCGCAAATCGTCGCGAATTTGATCTTCAAAATCTGTGAAGTATCTTTCGCTCTGCCAATAACCCTTTAGATGCGTCTCATCTGGCAAATCAGCAAAGGCTAAATCATACCCAAGCGATGCCTCTCGGTAACTCCGCAAAGCACCGCCTTTCACAACTTTCAGCAAGGCTTTGGCGATCCCATCCTCGCGACCAACAGGCAATCGTTCTGCAGGTATGGTTCGCACCCCAAAATGCCCCAAACCCACCTTGAATGCGTTAGCACGATCATAGTCACGCACATCCAGAGACACATCAACATCATGGCGCAACGCCAACGCCCGACCAGCGCAATATTGAAACAACTGGTTACCCAATCCACCGCGTATCCGTGTTGAAATCATTGGCCCACCTTCCCGCGCTTATTCGCGCGCAAAACCATCTAGCATGCTTATTTAGGCTATTAAATACCATAGGATAAACCGTATAAAGCGGATGAGTTGGAAAAGGATACCAATCCAGTGAAATTGTCTCCGATGCATTACTATCGCTTGTGGCAGGAACCATGGCGCAAGGTTTTTTGGACCGCTTTTTATAAATTTCGCCGCGAAAATGGCGAAGCCAAACGCATGGACCTCAGTTTTCTTTCGGCGGATGACACGGTTTTTGATTTTGGCGGCTTCAAAGGTGAATGGGCCTTGCACGCATTCAATCACAACGGCCCAACTGTGCACGTATTTGAACCCCACCCGACATTCGCATCCCAAATTGAAAACCGATTCGCTAATAACCCAAAAATCATCACACACGCCCTTGCGCTGGGAACAGCTGATGGAACACTGGATCTGTCTGATGATGGCGATGCCTCATCTGCGCTAACGACACGTGAAAATGCAGTTTCTGGTCGCGTTCAAAAAGCCGCAACATTTCTAGCGAAAATGGCATCACCCGTGGCGCTTGCAAAATTGAACATCGAAGGCGGCGAATACGATTTGCTGCCAGCCTTAGATCAGGCTGATTGGTTGAAAAACATCAAAAAATTACAAATTCAATTCCACCTCTATTCAGAAGCAGATATTGCAGCGCGCAATGCAATCCGACGCACACTGTCCAAGACGCATACCTGCGACTGGGAATACCCATTTGTCTGGGAGCAATGGACTCTAACTTAATCGCTGTACTGCGCGGCGGTATCTGTTGCGCAGAAACTCTCGCTTAATTTTGCTCCATATGGATCTGCGCGACGAAATCGTGCTGCCGCCTGTTTCTCGCGTCCTATCTTCAACGCCTGACGGCACAACACACGCCAGTCGCAGCGCGGTATGCCAATGCGCCTGCAAAAATGTGTCTACGGGTCGATCTATTTGTGTGGTCATTTCTAACAATGATTGCGCGGCCCCGCGGCTAACCAACTGCGCCGATGTCCGCAGTGGCGTCACGCATGGCTGAACAATCGCGGTGCCTTCCGATCGCATCACTACGTTACTTTCATCCACTGTTCGCACCTGAAATTGCACATACCCAAACGTCGAAATCTGCTCAACGGCCAGCGCAACAGCCGCAGCAAAATCGCCCGTCAACGCCACGTCGTCTTCCAAAATCAACGCAGCATCCAACTCCTCGTCCACAATTGCTTGCCAAGCAACACGATGACTTTGAAAACAACCGTATTCTCCTGCATTTAAAGTAAAAGGATAGGCAGGTTCAAATAATGGCGTTTCCGAAATGTCCGAAGCACGCTGCTCAGCGGGAATTTTTGACCCATCCACAGCATCCAAAATTCGCCCCTGGAACGGCGATCCAACAAGCAGTTTTTCCACTTGTTCACGCCGCCCTTTGGCACGCGCCAAATGGACCACAAACGTTTCTATCCTGCTGCCCATAGATCCTCGTACACTTTTCGAATTCCCGCAACTTCGCGCTCTACACTGTATTCGGCGCGAACCCGTTTCAATGCCGCATCCGACATCGCAGCCAAACGGGCACCGTCAGATAACAACCCGCTTACTTCGGCTGTCGCTGCATTTACATCGAACAATCCAACCACTGATCCAGCCACACCACCACCGCTAAAAGCGCGATAATACCCAGTATCAGAAGCCACAAAAGGCGCGCCAGAGGCCATCGCCTCCAGTGGTGTCATCCCATACCCTTCGTAACGTGGCATCGCGACCAGCATGGATACACCCTGCATAACTCGCGGCAGCTCTTCTGGCGGTAATTCACCAGCAAACAAAATGCGCTCCGACAAACCGGCCGCTTTTATGCGCCGCCTCAGATCCATCTCAAAACTATGGTGTTCGCGCGTGGTACGCCCAATAATAAGCGCAACAGCATCAGGGTGATCAGGCAGCACTCGGATCATCGTGTCCACAAACAAATCCGTCCCCTTTTCAGGTCGAACTCGCCCCACAGTTGCCAATCCGATCCGCCCGCCATACCCCAGCGCCTGCCACGACGTTGCGCGATCCGTTGATGGCGAAAATTGATCTAAATCCACCCCATGTGGAACGACCGCCTTTACGTGTGGCACATAGGTTGCCGCCTCTTCAGTTGTGGCAATCACCGCATCCATGCGGCTAATTAACCAGCGTGGATAAATTGAATGGCGCCGCTGTGCAGCCGATGTAAACACGATTTTAATTGGCAACCCCAACACATCCCGCGCCCAAATTGCTGTTCGCATTTCTGGATTGCGCCGCACATGCCAAATCGAAAAGGGCCGACCTTCAGGCATAGTTCTTGACGCTACAATCGCTGCCTTTCGTGTCATTGGCGTGCCGCAATCTGGCAACCTATGCCCCACAAGTCCCACATCTAAATCGCGTTGTTGCACACGTAAAACACCCGCTGCTGTGGCAGACACGCCCGTAAAGTTCGGGTTGAAATTGGTGACATAAACTTCTGGCAAAATGCTCTCCGCTCAGCGCCTAGTCTCGCGCATAAACATCTTCGTAGCGAATAATATCGTCTTCGCCCAAATAACTTCCAGTTTGAACTTCGATCAAAACCATCGGCACTTTGCCTGGGTTTTCCATCCGATGTACAGCACCCAATGGGATGTAAACTGATTGATTTTCCCCAATCAATTGAACGCTGTCATCAATGGTCACTTTCGCCGTGCCCTCAACAACAATCCAATGTTCTGCGCGATGCACATGGCTTTGCAAACTTAGCGCCGCGCCGGGGTTCACGACGATCCGTTTCACCTGAAATCGTGTCCCAATGGCAAGGCTGTCAAAACAACCCCACGGACGATGATCACGGGGGAACTGTGTCGCCTGCAAAGCGCCTTTGTCTTTCAGCGCTTGCACCGCCAGCTTCACATCTTGGCTGCGCCGTTTGTCCGCCACCAACACCGCATCGGGCATTGCAATAGCAATGATATTGTCCAACCCAATCCCAACCAATTCAAGGTTCTCGGACTCTGATCGTAACAGCGTGTCTTTGCAATCAATCGCGCTCGCTGGGCCGTTGGTCACAACACCATGTTTATCAGGATTACTTTCCGCCCAAACCGCATCCCAACCACCTAAATCAGACCATTTTGCGCTGAACGGCACAGCTGCGATATTTTCTGCACGTTCCATCACCGCATAATCAATCGAAATATCTTCGGCCTGCGCCCAAGGTCCAGCGGCCAACCGCAAAAATCCTAAATCAACTTTTGCTTCGGTCAAAGACCGTCCCACAGGATCAACCAGATCAGACGAATGCGCCTGAAACGCAGCGACAATTGATTTGGCCGTAAATAAAAATATCCCCGCATTCCAAAGGTAATTCCCTGCGTCCATCATAGATTTCGCCGCTGCCACGTCAGGTTTTTCAACAAACCGCCGTAGCGCAACTGCAGCCCCCTCAACGGGCGGCCCGTCCAGTTCCAGATACCCATATCCAGTTTCAGGATGCGTTGGCGCAATCCCAAACGTGACCAGATCACCAGCCTTTGCTCGATCTACACCAGCCCGAACGGCCGCGCGAAATGCCGCTGCGTCAGGCACAACATGATCACTCGGCGCAACCAACATTAACGCATCATCATCTTGTGCCTGCAAATACAACGCCGCAGCCAAAATCGCGGGTGCAGTGTTACGCCCTTCTGGTTCAATAAGTATCGCGCCTGGATCAATTCCAACGCTCGCCAATTGTTCTGTCACGATGAACCGAAAATCAGAGTTCGTCAGCACGACCGGGGCTGCAAAACCATCCCCAGCTAAACGCAGTGCGCTTGCTTGAAACAAGCTTTCTTCGCCCACTAATGGTGCAAACTGCTTTGGATAGCTTTTGCGTGAAAGCGGCCACAACCGTGTTCCAGACCCTCCGCATAACAATACTGGCGTAATCATGCTCAACCTCTTACGTGTTTTATAAAAGCTATAAGGTGCTTGAGGTCACAGGGCAAACATGGTTTTGACATGTAAGACGTTCAAAGGAGCATAGATCACCATGAAACGCGCGCTGATCACAGGAACCACAGGCCAAGACGGGGCCTATCTGTCCGAACTTTTATTGGCCAAAGGCTATGAAGTACATGGCCTAAAGCGCCGGGCTTCGTCGTTTAACACCCAGCGCATTGATCATTTGTTTCAGGATCCTCACGAGCGTAATGTGAACTACACCCTGCATTATGGTGATATGACGGACAGCACGAACCTGATCCGCCTGATCCAAGAGGTCCAGCCAGACGAGATTTACAACCTAGCGGCGCAATCCCACGTCGCTGTCAGTTTTGAAACACCAGAATACACCGCAAACGCAGATGGCATTGGCGCGCTACGCCTGCTCGAAGCCATTCGGATCCTCGGCCTCGAAAAGAAAACGCGCTTTTATCAAGCATCGACGTCTGAGCTGTTCGGCCTTGTCCAAGAAGTACCGCAACGCGAAACCACTCCGTTTTACCCGCGTTCCCCATACGCTGCCGCGAAAATGTACGCCTACTGGATCACGGTAAATTACCGCGAGGCTTACGGCATCCACGCAACCAACGGCATTCTGTTCAACCACGAAAGCCCACTGCGCGGTGAAACTTTCGTAACGCGCAAAATCACCCGCGCCGCTGCCGCAATCAAACTTGGCCTGCAAGACAAACTATTCTTAGGCAACCTCAACGCGCAACGCGATTGGGGCCATGCAAAAGATTACGTCGAAGGCATGTGGCGTATTGTTCAACACGACGAGCCAGAGGATTTTGTTCTGGCAACAGGTGAAACACACACTGTCCGCAGTTTCGTAGACAAGGCTTTCGCCGCCATCGGCGTTACCCTCGATTGGCGCGGCGAAGGCGTTGATGAAAAAGGCTTTGATGCTGCAACTGGTACCTGTCTTGTAGAAGTGGATTCTCGTTATTTCCGCCCAACAGAAGTTGAATTACTTATCGGTGATCCAACCAAGGCCAAAGAAAAGCTAGGTTGGGAAGCAACAATTACGCTTTCTGAAATGGTTGCTGAAATGGTCACTCACGACCTTGATGTGGTGCAACGCGAGGCCAACCGTCGCGATCGACACGGCTGATGATAAAGTCGCAGAAAATACTGATAACGGGCGGTGGCGGCATGGTCGGCCGCAACCTGCAGGCCCACGCGCGCGCAAGCTCCCACACCATTCTGGCCCCGCGCAGTGCCGACCTCGATCTAACAAACGCCGCCTCAACAAACGCATACATCGCTCATCATCAGCCCGACCTGATCATTCATGCCGCTGGCAAAGTTGGCGGTATCCAAGCTAACATTGCCGCACCTGTTGAATTTCTCGAACTGAACACCACAATCGGGCGCAACATTTTGATGGCAGCTCGCGCCGCACGAATTCCTCGTTTGCTGAACCTGTCATCCTCCTGCATGTACCCCGCCGCAGGCCGTAATCCCTTGACGGAGGATCAAATCCTCACGGGCCCGCTGGAACCAACCAACGAAGGCTACGCGCTCGCCAAAATCTTTGCCATGCGCCTGTGCGATTACATCACGCGCGAAGATCCTGAATTGCAGTATAAAACCCTAATCCCTTGCAATTTGTACGGGCCACACGACAAATTTGATCCCAGTGCATCCCACTTGCTGCCCGCTATCATCACCAAAGTCCACGATGCCATGACAACTGGCGAGGCATCGGTTGAAATTTGGGGCGACGGCACAGCACGGCGCGAATTTATGTACGCAGAAGACGCAGCAGACGGTATCTGGCACGCAGTCGAAAACTTTGAAACTTTGCCCGCGCTGATGAACCTTGGACTTGGCCATGATCATTCGGTTAACGAATACTATGCAGCCGCAGCCGCAGCGATTGGTTGGCAGGGCGATTTCACACACGACCTAATAAAACCTGTCGGCATGAAGCAAAAACTCACCTCTGTGGACAAACAAACCACGTGGGGCTGGCAACCTAATCACAGCCTCACCAAAGGCATTCTGAAAACCTATCAATTCTATCTGGAGCACCACGCACCATGAGCTTCAAGTTCCCACTTGCTACATCGTCTTGGGACCAAGACGAACAAGACGCCATCCAACGTGTCATCGCATCTGACATGTATTCGATGGGCCCCGAGGTCGCCAAATTTGAGCAGCAATTCGCAGCAATCATGGGCAGTAAACACGCGGTGATGTGCAACTCCGGCTCGTCGGCCAACCTGCTCATGGTTGCCGCTCTTTGTTACACCCGTGAAACCCCACTGCAGCGTGGCGACGAGGTTATCGTGCCAGCCGTCAGTTGGTCCACAACCTACGCGCCATTGCACCAATACGGTCTGCACCTCAAATTCGTCGATATCGACCCACACACGCTCAACTACGACCTCGATCAGTTAGCGACTGCGATATCAGACAAAACCCGCCTCATCATGGTGGTGAACCTGCTTGGCAACCCCAACGATTTTGACGCCATCGACAAAATTATCGGTGATCGCGACATCCCCGTGATCGAAGACAACTGTGAAAGCATGGGCGCGACCCTGAACGGCAAACAAGCAGGTACGTTCGGCATCATGGGCAGCTATTCTGCCTTCTTCTCGCATCACATTTCCACAATGGAAGGCGGGCTCGTCGTCACCAACAACACAGAACTCTATCACCTGATGCTGTCCTTGCGCGCCCATGGCTGGACGCGAAACCTGCCAAAAGAAAACCTCGTCACAGGCACCAAATCCGATGACCCCTTCGAAGAATCTTTCCGCTTCGTGCTGCCAGGCTACAACCTGCGCCCGCTCGAAATGTCAGGGGCAATCGGGCAAGCCCAGCTTGCAAAACTGCCCGACCTGATTGACGGCCGACGTCGCAATGGTGCCCTGTTCCAATCCGCTCTTGGTAACCACCCAGACCTGCGCATCCAACGCGAAACTGGCAACTCCAGCTGGTTTGGTTTCTCTCTCGTTATCAAACCTGAAAGCAAATTAAACCGCCGGATTCTTGTCGATCAGCTAAACGCCAAAGGGTTCGAATGCCGTCCTATCGTGTCTGGAAACTTCGCCAAGAACGAAGTTCTCAAACACTTCGACCATTCGATCCACGGCGCCCTCGAAAACGCCGAGTATATCGACCAAAACGGCCTGTTCATCGGCAACCACCACTACCCGATCGAAGAAGCCATCGAAGCTTTGCGCGAACTTTAAGCAAAAAAACGCGCCTCAACGGGCGCGTTTTTCGAATGTTTATTTCGGTGCTCTTAGCTTGGCAATTTTGTCTTACGCAGATATGGCAAAACAGTTTCGAACGCGCCAAATTTCGCTGTCGCATCTTCATTTGAAACGGTTGGCGGGATGATCACATCTTCACCCGTTGTCCAGTTCGCGCCCGTCGCAACTCCGTGTTTGGCTGATGTTTGCAGCGCATCGAGCGCGCGAACAATCTCTGCAAAATTGCGCCCAACTGTCATCGGATAGGTCATCGAGAGCTTCAGTTGCTTATCTGGCCCAATGATGAACACGGAGCGCACCGTGGCACTGTGCGCAGGGGTGCGCCCATCGGGCATATACGATTCGGCTGGCAACATATCGAACGCTTTCGACACTTCCAAACCTTCATCAGCAATAATCGGAAATCCAGCCGTCGCGCCAGATACTTGTTCAATGTCTACTTTCCACTTTTTGTGCTCTGCAACACCATCCACAGACACGCCCATTACCTTAGTATTGCGGGCTGCCCATTCATCCGCCAATTGTGCAACAGCGCCAAACTCGGTTGTGCACACAGGCGTGAAATCTTTGGGGTGCGAAAATAAAATTGCCCAGCTGTCCCCGATCCAGTCATGGAACTGATACGTCCCCTGATCCGTTTCTGCGGTGAAATTTGGAACTACATCATTGATACGAAGGCTCATGGGTGGTCTCCTCAAAAGTTACGTTGCCCGCATATTCTGCCTGCACAACCAGAAAGACAACCCAGAAATCACGCCCGACTTATGGCTGATACAACTCCGTTGCATCGCCTAAATACCCGCTCCATGCGAACCAGTAGGCCACATGCCCAGCCACCCGCGCCAACGATTGATCTCCCGCGACAAGCGCATCTTCGGTTACCTCCCACAAAACACCGTCGCCCGTTTGCAGCCCTTTCCCCGACACCGCAAACTCTTTGCCACTGCGCAAATAGGCCCGAACCGTTCGTCCCGCCTCATTCCCGATCAGCACCACATCACGATCCCCAATTCGATCGTTGATTACCCGTTGATCCTTAAACGCGCTCAGCGGCCATGCCTTTGCGGTTCCAAATTGTCGCACCCCAAAAACATACTCTTTTTGCCCAACAAGCGACTGATCCACTTGCGTTGGAAACATCAAATCGTCGCTTGAAAAGTAGTCGCGGTAAACGACTCCAGATCCGTAATCGCGATCATGCCCTGTCACCAAAGACAAAACCCGAGTACCCGCATTTTGCGCCTTCCACTCACCCCAAGGCGCGATCACAACAGGCCTCTGCCGTAGCTCCAAATCCTGTTCTACTAGCGGCCCAATCACAGGTTTTCCGGTAAATTGGTTCCACAACGTGTGCGTTTCGCGATCAAACATCAGCTTATTCGAACGGTATAGAAACCCCGACGGTCCAAACACTAACGCCGATTCCCGCCCTACTTCCGTTTCAAATAGAATACCCGACCCGCACAACGTGCAATACGCAAGCGCCACTGGCACGCCGCCAATCACATCATTGAACATCTCGTGCCATCCCATAATACGCAGCGGATAGGCGCGCGCATCGCCGTTTATTGAAACACCGAAAACCAGATCATCGTCCGATAAGTACGCTGCATTCTCCGCCGTAATCAGTTCGGGATTATCCAACGAGGGAATGCCATCTTTGCGCACCCCACCCCATGTGACCTCTTCAAACCGAATGCCTGTTTTTTTGCGTTTCAAAAACTCTGGCCGCAAAAACAACTCAAAATTTGCATCTACAGCCAGAAAAACTTCGCGCTTAAACTCTTCGTACCAATCAGGTGGGCGTATGTCTGGATTGGTTTCTTGCCACAACATCCAATCAAACCACCCCGTAATTTCCACCCCTGCCAACCGCTGCATTTCTGGATCAAACCACAGGTTTGGGAATTTTGAAAACCGCTGCGCCACAATCAATGCAGGGACATATTCGGGCCCGTTAAGCGTCGAAACCACCGCCAGTCCTTCTTCAAAGGCGCTTCGATTGCCTGTAATCATCTTCCAAAGTGCGCCTTTTACGTCGCTATCTTGCGACACCCCAATCGACGGCGCCAAAACACAAGCCGTGCCACCCGCCAAAACCAACCGTCGATTTACAAACATATCTATTCTCCATTTATCCGCGCTTATTTGCACGGATGCGCTACGCAATTGCCAATCACAACACAGTGACGCGGAAACCTCTTGCAAGCAGGCCGCTTGCTATGATTTTAAAAGGAAACGCCTTTTTTTGTGAAATGGGGGATTTCAAATGAAACCAGTTTTAATAGCAGCCGCAATATTGATCAGCGCGTCACACGTTCAGGCCCAATCCTGCGGCGGATCATTCAAATCCTTCCTGTCTGGCGTAAAATCCGAAGCAATCGCCAATGGACATTCACCCGCAAGCGTAAACAAATTTCTTGCCAACGCACGCATCGACAAAAAAGTAATAAAAGCCGACCGATCCCAGGGCGTTTTCAAGCTGAACTTCACACAATTTGCCCAGCGCGTCATCAGCGCAAGCCGCCTATCCAAAGGCACCCAAAATCGCCAAAAATACAACAGCACACTTAATAAAGTTCAAAAAACCTACGGCGTTGATCCTGCGGTGATGTTGGCGTTCTGGGCGCTCGAAACCGATTACGGCGCGTTCCAAGGCGACTTTAACACGCTCAACGCTCTGCTCACACTCAGCCACGATTGTCGTCGCCCCGAATTATTTCGCCCGCAAATATTTTCAGCGCTCGAGCTTTTTGAACACGGCGATTTCTCTTCGACCAAAACGACCGGCGCATGGGCGGGTGAAATTGGCATGGTTCAAATGTTGCCCGGTGATATCATTGCACGCGGAGTCGACGGCGACGGCGATGGCCAAATCAAATTGAAAACCTCCGCGCCAGACGCGTTAATGTCTGGTGCAAACGTCATTTCAAGCCACGGATGGCGCGCAAACGAGCCTTGGCTAGTCGAAATCTCCGTTCCGAAAAATCTCGATTGGGCCCAAACTGGCCTCGAAAAAACCAAAACAGTCTCTGAATGGGCAAATCTTGGCGTCAAAGCACGAGGCAAAATGCCAAACGGCGCACTCAACGCGTCGGTTTTGCTTCCCCAGGGGCGCAAAGGCCCGGCGTTCCTCGCGTTGCCAAATTTCAAAGTCTATTTTGAATGGAATAAGTCCTTCGTTTACGTCACGACGGCTGCTTATTTCGCCACCCGCATCGCTGGCGCACCCAGATTTATCAAAGGAAACCCCAATCCATCTTTATCAGACACCCAAATGCGTTCCTTGCAAAAGAAACTGGCAGCGCGTGGTTACGATGTTGGGAAAATCGACGGAATTTTAGGGGCGAAAACCCGCGCAGCTGTTCAATCAGAACAAACCCGCCTCGGAATACCAGCCGATGCATGGCCTACGAAAACGCTTCTCGTAAAACTCTAAGTCGTTAGCCAACCATCCGCTCAGCCTGTCGTAAATCAACACTCACTAGCTGACTTACACCCAACTCGGCCATCGTCACGCCAAACAGGCGGTCCATTCGGCTCATGGTTACGGCATGGTGCGTGATGATCAGAAACCGCGTGTTGGTGCGGCGTGTCATCTCATCCAGCAAATCACAGAACCGCGTAACGTTTGCATCATCCAACGGCGCGTCCACCTCATCCAGCACACAGATCGGCGATGGGTTCGCCAAGAAAACAGCAAAGATTAACGACAGCGCTGTCAGTGTTTGCTCCCCACCCGATAGCAAGCTCAGGGTAGACAGTTTTTTCCCAGGCGGCTGGCACATAATCTCCAGACCAGCTTCCAACGGATCATCGCTTTCCACCAAAACCAGATTCGCATCTCCACCACCAAACAGGTGTTTAAACAGCAACGAAAAATTGGCGTTCACTTCATCAAACGCCGCCAACAACCGCTCACGGCCTTCTTTGTTCAGGCTTGCGATCCCTGTGCGCAGCGCTTTGATCGCCTCTTCCAAATCCGATTTCTCAGTGACCAAAGCATCACGTTCTTCGGTCACTTCTTTAGAATCTTCTTCCGCACGCAAGTTCACGGCACCTAACGCATCACGCTGACGGCGCAACCGTGCCACATCATTTTCAATCACTTGAACAGGTGGCATATCTTCGGAATCAGCTTGCAAACTCTCCAACAACTTCTCGGGCGAACATTCCAGCTCCTCGCGAATACGATCACCGGCAGCCTCCATTTGCACCCTTGCAGAATCAGCGATTGCATCCGCGCGCGCGCGTGCTTCGCGGGCTTCCGATGCCGCCCGTTCCGCGTCCCGTTCCCCCTGCTCGGCTTGGCGCAAGTTCGTCTCGGCCACTGCCAACCCATCCGAGGCAGCCTTTAACCGCCCCTCAGCTTTCTCGATTTCACGGCCCAGTTCTTCACGCTTTGCAGCAATCTCTTCTGGTGCGGCTGTCGCATCCTTCAACTCAGCTTCAGACGTTTCCTTACGTGCCGCCAATTCTGCAATCCGCGCTTCGGCTGTTTCCAAACGGTGCCGCCACCCAGACACTTCTTTGGTGATTTCTTGGCGCCGCTTTGTGCGTGCTTCGCCGTCACGGCGCTGCTCGTCGTACAGGCTGCGTTTTGTCAACATCGTCATCCGCGCGGCTTCAACTGCAACTTTCAACGCCTCAGCCGTTTCGCGTGCCGCATTCAAATCACCAAGATCACGTACCGCCATTTCCGCTTCTTTAACTGTCGCAGACGCCGCCAAAGTTTCCTCACGAAGCCGCGTTTCGGCCAATGTTTGCGTTTCAACCTTACCCGACAACATATCACGGTCCGCTTCCGCGCGGCTCATCGCCCGCGTTGCAGTTGTCGCCGTTTCATCCGCAACTTTGCGCGCGCGCCGTGCCTCTTGGTCTGCTGCAATCGTCGCTTGCAATGCCGCATGAACGGTTTCGAAGGTGGCCCGCGCCGCGCCTGCGGCATCTGCCGCCACGCCGTGCGCTTCGCGCAATTCTTCCAAACGGTTCACTTGCTGCAATCGCAAAGCGGCGGCCGATGGCGCATCATCGCCGCCCGCCCGGAACCCATCCCAGCGCCACAAATCACCCTCAAGCGAAACCAGCCGTTGCCCTGGTTGCAAATCGGCCTGCAAACCTGCGCCGTCAGCGCGCGCAACAACACCAATTTGCCCCAGCCGACGTGCCAAAACATCAGGTGCAGTAACATGCACACCCAGCGCATCAACACCACTCGGCAACGCCGCAACCCCCGAATAACTCGGCATTTGCGCCCAACCCGAGATTCCATCCGCGGCCACAACCGGCGCTTTCAGATCGTCCGCCAATGCAGCGCCCAGCGCGGCTTCATACCCTTTGGCGGCACGAACCTCGTCGATCACTTGCGCGCCGCCGGATTGATCCCGCGCAATCACCCGTTCCAATGCACCCACTTCAGCGTTAAGCGCATTCGCCTCGCCGTCCGCTTCGGATAACGCGGCGCGCGCCTCTGAGTCCTTGGATTGCTCCTCAGAGCGGCGCACTTCGACATCAGCCAACGTGTTTTCTGCGCGCAAGGCCGCTTCTTGTGCCACACCAAATGTAGTGCTGGCCTCGGCCAATCGTTGCTCCGCCTCGTTCAGCCCAGCCTTTGCAGCAGTCACAGAAGCCGCCGCCGCTTCGGATTGTTCGGATCGTTTTCCCATTACCTGTTTTGCGTCGCCCAACATGCGATGCGCCGATTGATGCCGCGCAGACAACCGCGCCACGTCTTCATTGTGACGATCCAGATCCGCTTCTTTTTCCTGCATCACAGAGGCCGCATCATGGGCTTGCGTTCCCGCTGCCTCGATCCGTCCGTCTTGTCCATCTGATGCCTTTACGATCGCCTCAAACTCCCAATCGAGCCGCTTGATCGTTTCTTCCGCATCCCGATTAAGCCCAGACTCGCGATCAATATCTTTGCCCAGCTGATCAATTCGACCCCGCAACGTCTCTATCGTTGCCCGTGCGCGATTTTCCTGATCGCCTAGCGCATCACGCTCGACACGCAAGCGCTGCACAATTGCCCCTGCAATCGCCTCTTCTTCACGCAACGGAGGAACTTTACCCTCTAACTCCATCCGCAGTTTTGCCGCTTGCGTCGCACCGCCCTGCCCACTTGCCGCCAACTTGGTCGCCGCAGTCAACTGATCAATTGCCGCCGCCAGCGCCAAATCCGCCTCGCGCCAACGCCGGTACAACAACAATCCTTCGGATTGGCGCAATTCATCCAGTATCGAGCGATACCGCGCCGCTTGGCGAGCTTGGCGCGCCAACGTGTTCAGCTGCGCATCCAGTTGTTCGACCACATCATCAACACGCGCTAGATTCGTCTCGGCCCCATTCAGCTTTAACTCCGCTTCGTGACGGCGCTGGTACAATCCACTGATCCCAGCCGCTTCCTCCAAAACCCGACGTCGGCTTTTGGGCTTGGCATTGATCAGTTCTGAAATTTGCCCTTGGCGCACCAACGCAGGTGAATGTGCGCCGGTGGAGGCATCGGCAAACAACATCTGCACATCGCGCGCACGGGCCTCTTTGCCATTGGTTTTATACGCAGACCCAGCATCGCGAGTAATTCGCCGCACAACCTCTAGATTGTCTGAATCATTGAATGCAGCAGGTGCCAAACGATCAGAATTATCCAACGTCAGCAAAACTTCAGCGTAATTCCTCGCAGGTCGCGATGCAGCCCCTGCGAAGATGACGTCTTCCATGCCGCCACCACGCATCGCGGTTGGGCGGTTTTCGCCCATCACCCAACGCAACGCTTCTAGCAGGTTGGACTTACCACAGCCGTTTGGCCCCACAACACCCGTTAACCCGTCCGAGATCACCAGCTCAGTCGGGTCTACAAAGCTTTTAAAGCCTGTCAGACGGATTTTGGAAAACTGCAAAGGTGTACTGCCCACTTGATTCTTAGTTACCGACTAAATTCTTGGCCCAGCGCCTTTGAGTCAACCAAAAACCCCTGCATTTAGGCCTTTGAACAGAGTTATCCACAAGATATTGCATATTCCCCTCAAAACATTCCGATTCAATACGCCGTAAAAAACCAATTGAATGTCGGAATCCTTCTTGAACCCTTTCGCAATTAGATGCACACATGACCTGTAAGGTTCCCCATTCAAACGCCAAGCGTTGGGGATTAATTGGGAATGTGGTGAAGGCAGACCGTTATCTGGGGCCTAAATCCACAACCGCCCCCGCGACTGTAAGCGGCGAGCGATGTCTGAAACAGCCACTGTGGAAACACGGGAAGGCCAGATCATCGCAGCGACCCGCAAGTCAGGAGACCAGCCTGCGAAGAACTGTAACCCATGCTGTCGGGAGTGGCGGCGAAGGAGACCAATATGAATACGCAAGCTAAAGTAGCTGTTCAAACACAGACCAAAACATCCACAAACATGATGGTAATCGCATTTGCCGCATTTGTGGGCCTGGGCATGATCACCATTGCAGGTCATCTGCAAGCAGCTGCATTGCACGATGCAGCGCATGATGTGCGTCACGCAACCGGCTTCCCCTGCCACTAAGCGTTCGGCGCTGCTGAAACGCAGCGCTCCTATCACAATTTCGCTCGTTGCAGCCGGACCGCGTTTTGCGTTCTGGCCAACTGCGTATGCTAGGTTTCGATCATGTTAACCCGAGTCATTACAACCGCCCTGTTTGCTGGTTTCATCACAGGTATCATCGCCGCTATTTTACAGTTCGCGTTGATCCAACCGCTTTTGCTTCATGCTGAGCTGTTTGAAAACGGCACGCTCACTCATTTCGGCGATGCAGGCGCAGGCACAACAGGCCACATGGTTTGGCTTGGCCTTGATCCACAGCGCGATCTCCTCAGCATTCTGTTCTCGGCCATCATCTACACAGGCTATAGCTTCCTTCTTGTTGCTGGTATTTCTTTGGCTGCTGAACAAGGCCATCACATCTCACCGCGCTCTGGCCTAATCTGGGGTTTTGCTGGGTTCATCGCGTTACATCTTGCCCCGGCAATGGGCCTGCCACCAGAACTTCCTGGCGCTGGGGCCGCGGATGTTGCCGCACGCCAAGTCTGGTGGTTTGGAACTGTCGCTGCCACCGCGCTCGGTCTTTGGCTCATTGCCTTTGGCAAATCACCGATCACTTGGGCCATTGCCGTGCTTGCCCTCGCAATCCCTCACATAATCGGCGCACCACATCCCGATCTGTTCACCGGTCCGGTTCCACCAGAACTTGCCGCCCACTTTTCAGCACGCGCAATCGGCGTTGGCTTGGTCTGTTGGTCAATACTCGGTCTACTCGCTGGATATTTCTGGTCCAAAGAGGCTGATTCATGAGGAACCCGATCCCATTTTTGCTGATCGGTCTTTTCTTTGGCACAGGCATCGGCTTCATCTGGGCAGGTTCGCAGGGCGTAACATTTGATGGGCACAACCACGTTGAACACAGCGCAACGGGCACCACAGATCACGCCAGCATGGATCACTCGCCCTTCGACGCCCCTAAAGGCCCTGCCGCCCCAACACTCGCGATTACCCTGCATCCAGACACTATGTCTGGCCTGAACCTGCAAATTCAGACCACAAATTTTACGTTTTCCCCCGAATCCGTGAACCAAGCGAACACCCCGAACACCGGCCACGCCCACGTCTATGTTGATGGCAAAAAGCTATCCCGCATCTACGGCAACTGGTTCCACATCACAGGCCTTGCGTCTGGGGAACATCTTATCAAAGTAGAATTGAACGCAAATTCGCACGGCGTGATAACCGTCGATGGGGCCCCAGTCGCAGTTGAACAAACGGTCACGATCCCATGAGCTACGCTGGTATCCGTCCGATTAGACAAAACCTTAACCTGCCCGCGGGCCGCGCATCCTCGACCCAGCCATCAGGGGCATCCGCATACAGTCTCGCAAACGCTGCAACATCTGCGCCATCTGCATCGCCGTCCACACCTGCAAACAAATATGCCGCTTTACCCTCGGAACGAAACGCCAGCGCTGTCGGCTTGTCACACGCATTGAGACAGTCCTGCGCCCGCACCTCAAAATCCCCGAACCCAGCCAGTCGTGCAGTCACATCCGCAATCAACGCCGCCCCTTTCGGATCGCCGCCAATTTCCGCGCAAGTCGTACAAATGAATATCGTGTGGGCCATGTGCTCCCCTAAACCAAACAAATCACTCGTGCAATCGCTGCACTAACGGAGGCCACCATGCCCGCAAAAATTCCAGCCACAGTCGTCACAGGTTTCCTAGGCGCTGGCAAAACCACCCTCATCCGCCACATGCTGCAAAACGCCAACGGCAAACGCATCGCGCTAATCATCAACGAATTTGGCGATCTTGGCGTAGACGGCGACATCCTCAAAGGCTGCGGCGATGAAACCTGCACCGAAGACGACATCATGGAGCTTTCCAACGGCTGCATTTGTTGCACCGTCGCCGATGATTTCATCCCAACAATGGAAAAACTCCTCGCTCGCGAAAACGCACCAGATCACATCGTCATCGAAACCTCTGGCCTCGCTTTGCCACAGCCTCTGATCCGCGCATTCAACTGGCCAGAAATTTCCACCAAAGTCACCGTCGATGGTGTCGTCACGGTCGTAGATGGCAAAGCCGTGTCTGAGGGCCAATTTGCCCATAACGTCGCCGCCGTTGATGCACAGCGCAAACTGGACGAAAACCTCGATCACGAAACACCACTGTCCGAATTGTTTGAAGACCAAATCGCCTGCGCCGACATGATCGTGGTCAACAAATCCGACCTGTTGTCTGCGGATGAATCCACGGCCCTCGTCACAAAACTCAAATCCGAATCTCGCAAAGGCGTGCAAGTCGTCAAAGCGTCTATGGGCGCCCTTCCCGTTGACGTCCTCCTTGGCCAAGGCATCGGAGCAGAAGACGATCTTGATGCCCGCCACGAAGTCCACCATCACCACCATGATGACGACGACGACCATCATGAAGACGAAGATCATCACCATGATCATGAACACACCCACGGACACGATGAGTTTGAATCCTTCGTTGTTGAACGCGCTGAAATCACCGATCCAATCGCCTTCGCGCAACAGGTTGCAGACGTCATTCGCGCCAACGACATCTTGCGCCTCAAAGGCTTTGCTGCTGTAACAGGAAAACCGATGCGCCTCACACTCCAAGCCGTCGGGCCACGGGTCGACACCTATTTCGATCGCCCTTTCACAGCGAACGAACCCCGTATGACACGTCTTGTGGTGATCGGCCAAGCAGGCCTAGACCAAGCAGCGATCACGGCCGCCCTGCAATGACCCTCACCGTTCAGCAGGGCGATCCCCACGATCCGGCAGTGATGAAACTGTTGCAGGCCTCGCACGCCCTGATGAACGAACTCTTCCCGGCAGATGGCTGCCATTACCTTGAAATCGATGATCTCTGCGCCCCTGAAATCACCTTCCTCACGGTGACCGACGCCGACAAAATCATTGGCTGCGGCGCACTTTCGAACAAGGTCAGCTACGGCGAACTGAAATCCATGTTTGTGGACCCCGCCGCCCGTGGAAAAGGTGCCGCCGACGCCCTCATCAGCCACATAACAACGCTCGCCCGTGACGCAGGCCTACCGAAATTGAGGCTGGAAACAGGCGAAGCTCTCACCGCCGCCATCAAACTCTACGAAAAACACGGCTTCGCGCGCCGTCGCCCATTCGGAGACTACACAGATCACCCCGACAGCACCTTTATGGAACGCCAAATCTAACACCGCCCCAATCGTTTCAATGTTCCTAAAATAGCTTACTTCACCCGCGCCCAGCACAAAGCCAAAACACCATGCACCTCCTGAACGCCCAGCCCGGCACCATCGACAACAACGAACCCGTAGACTTGGGTCAAACACCCGCCGACATCGTGTTCATTTCCGCCGCCGATACCGAGCTTGCGGGCCTGTCCGAAGCACGATCCGAACATGCATCTCCCCCGACCCTGCGCCTCGCCAATCTTATGCACCTGCAGCACCCAATGTCCGTCGATCTGCACATCGAACAGTGCGCCACAAAATCCAAACTCGTCATCGCCCGTTGCCTTGGCGGAACTGGGTATTGGAAATACGGCATTGAGCAATACGCCATCCACTTAGGCCAAGCAGACATCCCTTTTGTTGCCCTCCCAGGTGATGATAAACCCGACGAAGACCTCTGGCGTCTCTCCACCGTTTCTCGTGAAGACTGGGAAAACCTTTGGGCCTACATGGTCGAAGGCGGCCCCGAAAATAACACCAACTTCCTCAACTACGCCGCCAGCATGGCCAACAGTGGCGATAAACCTGCCCCCGCGAAACCTTTGCTGCGGGCAGGCGTTTATTGGCCAGGCGCAGGCATCGCTGACCTCTCCGCTGCCCAAGAAAACTGGACCGACGGCGCACCCGTAGTCCCCGTCATTTTCTACCGCGCCCTCGTCCAAGGTGCTGGCCTCCACCCCATCAACCGCCTCACAGAATCTCTGCTCCGCACAGGTCTAAACCCGCTCCCGATCTTCGTCGCCAGCGTCAAAGATCCCGTCTCTGTCGCCACGCTCGAAACCCTCTTCAACGACGCACCGCCCAGCGTCATCCTCAACTGCACATCCTTCGCCGTCGGCTCTCCGCATGCGGGCGATACATCCGCGCAGAACCCGCTCGCCGCGCCTTTCGCAAACGCATCACCCATCTTCCAAGTTGTCCTCTCAGGCGCATCCGAAGCCTCATGGGAAGAAGGCCTCCACGGCCTCTCTGCCCGCGACATCGCCATGAACGTGGCTCTGCCAGAAGTCGACGGCCGCATCCTATCCCGCGCCATTTCTTTCAAAGGTGAAGCTTACTTTGACCAAGAAACCGAATGCCCCATCGCCGCCTACCGCGCACGCGGCGACCGCATCGAATTTGTCGCTCTGCTTGCCAAGAACTGGGCAACTCTGCGCCACACCGCGCCAGAAAACCGCAAAACCGCACTCATCCTCGCCAACTACCCAAACAAAGACGGACGCCTCGCTAACGGAGTCGGCCTAGACACGCCTGCCGCCACGGTTCACACCCTCAACACACTCCAGAAAAACGGCTACACAGTCGAAAACATCCCCGCCGACAGTGACGCCCTCATGACCCAAATCATGGCAGGCCCCACAAACTGGCTCACCGATCGTGCAGACCGTACGGGCGGCGCACAACTCCCTGTCGCTGACTACTTGCATCACTATCAAAAACTCCCACTCGACGTGCGTGATAAAATCGAAACCCGCTGGGGCAAACCCGAAGCTGACCCGTTCTTCGCAAACGGCCACTTCGCTCTCTCAATCTTCGATTTCGGCAACGCTCTTGTCGGCGTCCAACCCGCTCGTGGTTACAATATTGACCCAAAAGACACCTATCACTCCCCCGATCTCGTTCCACCGCACAACTACCTCGCCTTCTACTTCTACCTGCGCCACGCATTTGGCGCACACGCGCTCATCCACATGGGCAAACACGGCAATCTCGAATGGCTCCCGGGTAAGGCGCTTGCCCTATCCGAAACCTGCCTCCCAGAGGCAATTCTCGGCCCAACGCCCCACATTTATCCGTTCATCGTGAATGATCCTGGTGAAGGCACACAAGCCAAACGTCGCGCTCAAGCGGTGATCATTGATCACCTCACACCACCGCTCACACGCGCCGAAACCTACGGCCCCTTGCGCGATCTCGAAGCCCTCGTTGACGAATATTACGAGGCAGCAGGCGTCGATCCCCGCCGCCTGACGCATCTGCGCAAAGACATCCTCGCGCTCACCTCTGCCACGGGCATCGACACAGATGCAGGCATGGCAGGCACCGACGAAGACAATGACCTCGCCAAACTTGACGAATATCTCTGCGAGTTGAAAGAGGCCCAGATCCGCGACGGCCTGCATATCTTCGGCACCTCTCCCAAAGACCGCCTAGAAACCGATTTAATCGCCGCCCTCGCCCGTGTACCACGCGGCAACGACACTCCCGAAAACGCGTCCCTACAACGTAGCGTTGCAAACGACTTTGACCTCAATTTCGATCCACTCGATTGTAAAATGTCCGACCCGTGGACAGGGCCAAAACCAAAAACCCTCGCCGACCTCGACACCAGCACATGGCGCACAACAGGCGACACCGTTGAACGAGTTGAACTGCTCTGCACCCAACTTATCGACGGCAAGGAATGCACCAACTTGCCCCAAACCACAGCCGTCCTTGACCACATTAAAACCCACATCCGCCCAACAGTCCGTACTTGCGGTCCATCCGAATCCCACGGCCTCCTCACTGCCCTCAGCGGTCAATTCGTCCCGCCCGCCCCTTCAGGTGCGCCAACCCGTGGCCGCATGGACGTGCTGCCAACAGGCCGCAACTTCTTCTCCGTCGACAGCCGCGCCGTGCCAACCCCCACCGCATGGAAACTTGGCTGGAAATCCGCCAATTTGTTGATTGAACGCCACCTCCAAGATCACGGTGATTGGCCCCGATCACTCCTCATCACAGCATGGGGCACCGCCAACATGCGCACAGGTGGTGACGATATTGCACAAGCCCTCGCGCTTATGGGCGTCAAACCCCAGTGGGACAGCGCCAATCGCCGCGTCACGGGTTTCGAAATCCTCCCACTTTCTGTCCTCGCCCGCCCCCGCGTCGATGTCACCTTGCGCGTTTCCGGCTTCTTCCGTGACGCCTTCCCCCAACAAATGGCACTCGTCGATTCCGCCGCCCGCGCCGTCATGGACCTCGACGAACCAGCCGATCAAAACCCCGCCGCTGCGTGCTTGCGTGAAGAAGGCACAGAAGAAGCCGCCTTCCGCGTGTTCGGCTCTAAACCCGGTGCATACGGCGCGGGCCTTCAAGCCATGATCGACGAACGTCTTTGGGCCAACAAAGCAGACCTTGGCGAAGCTTACCTTGAATGGGGCAGCTACGCATACGGTGCAAAAACCGAAGGGACACGCGCCAAAGAGGCCCTTAAAACCCGCCTCTCCCAAACCGAAGCCATCGTGCAAAACCAAGACAACCGCGAACACGATTTGCTCGATTCAGACGATTACTACCAATTTGAAGGCGGCGCAGCTGCGGCCATCTCAACCCTCCAAGGCCGCGATCGCCCTATCTACCACAACGATCATTCCCGCCCCGAACGCCCCGTTATCCGCACATTGGACGAAGAAATTTCCCGCGTCGTCCGTTCGCGCGTTGTGAACCCCAAATGGATCGATGGGGTGAAACGCCATGGCTACAAAGGCGCGTTCGAAATTGCCGCAACTGTGGATTACATGTTCGCCTTTTCCGCCACCACGGGGGCTGTCAAAAACCACCACTTCGATCTCGTCCACGCCGCCTTTATCGAAGACGACGACACCCGCGACTTCATCAACGACCACAACGCCCCAGCCCTCCGCGAAATTGCGGACCGCCTGCTAGAGGCCATAGACCGCGGTCTTTGGGCCCCAAAATCCAACTCAGCTAAAGCAACGTTGGAAGAGCTGTCAAATTGAGGATCACAAAAGACAACATCATTCGCGCAAAAATCGATCAAGACTGGCACGCCATTCTCGCCGTGCTCCACAGCTGCTTTGCTTACATGGATGCCCGCATCAATCCACCATCATCACTGCACGAACTCACACCCAAAGATATCCAACGCCATGCGAAAGATGAAATTCTTCTCCTCGTCTTTGATGCTGCTCAATCCCCAATCGCCTGCACCTTTCTAACCGATAAACCCGATTGCCTTTATCTCGGCAAATTGGCAGTCCATCCCAAGCATCGCGGCAAGGGCATCGCCCAAGCACTCATCGACAAATCAACCGAACATGCGAAATCTCTTGGCCATTCCAAACTCCGCCTTCAAACCCGTATCGAACTCACCGAAAATCATGCCATCTTCGCCCATTTTGGCTTCATCAAAACCGCCACTGGCATTCATGCTGGTTTCTCCCAGCCCACCGAAATCACTATGGAAAAACAAATCTAAACCTTCTTTCCTATTTTTTCTTGATCTAACATCCAAAATCCCCACTTGCTCCCATGCACCAATCCCATAGGCTCAAGCAAACCGCAGGAGCCGCCAAATGTCCCCCGATCTATTGTTTTATGCAATTCACCTACCCATCTTCCCCGCATGGGCGCTTCTTGCCGTTGCTCCTCGTTGGCGCGGCACACGATTCTTCGTTCATTCGGCCCTGATCCCCCTCATACTTGGCGCGCTCTACTCCACCTTGCTTGCACGCGGCATCATGGGTGAAAGCACACCAGGGGCAGGTTTCAACTCCCTCCCAGCCGTCATGGCCCTTTTCGCCCATCCTATCGGTGCGCTAAATTCATGGACCCATTTCCTGATCTTTGACCTGTTCATTGGGGCATGGATCAGCCGCGATGCGATCCGCCATAACATCGGCCAAATCGCAACTCTTCCCTTCCTTTTCTTCGCACTCATGTTCGCCCCACTTGGCCTCGCGCTTTGGCTTTTGTTCAAAGGAATCACAGGGCGCGGTTGGTCTCTTCAAGAAACATCACAATGACCAAAACCACAGGGCATTGCTTTTGCGGCGCGGTTACATTCGTCTACACAGGCCCACAAACATGGGCCTGTTACTGCCACTGTTCAGATTGCCGGCGAAACTGCGCAGCACCCGTTGTCGCTTTTCTCGGAACCCCACTCGAGGGCTTTGAGTGGACAGGCCAAACCCCAAAACAATTCAATTCATCAAAGGGTGTCACCCGCCACTTTTGCGATACCTGCGGCACACCAATGGCGTTCCAAGCAGATCACTACGTCGGTGAAATTCATCTCTATGCTGCGACTTTAACAAACCCTTCAGAATTCAAACCAAAGTCCCACGTCTACTACGATAGCCGTCTCCCATGGCTTCACATGAAAGACGATCACCGCAAATATTCAGGCTCTGCCGATTAGTCGTAGCTTACCACTTCGTATTCGATTCCATCGTGATCTTCGAAATAGAATCGCGTACCAGGTTCATAGTCTTGATGCGAATTTGGCACGTATCCCGCGGCAATGACCTTTGCTTCAATGTCATCCAGATCATCAACAACAACCGCCAAGTGGTTCAACCCACCCACCGTCGTGTAACTGTCTTCTTTGGTCGAACCACTCCGCGCTTCTTTATAAAGCGCAAGATAGCTGTCCGCGCCGCCGACATGGATACTGCGCCCAGCGTCTTTGGATGCGCCTTCCCACCGAATGCCCCACCCGAACACATCAAACAGCATCTTTGCGCTTCGGTCCAAATCGCTCACCGTCACATTTACATGCTCTAATCTAACTTCGCTCATAACAATCTCCTTCTTGTTTTACATTGCTGTTACGATTACGCTACAACCTCAACCTAACTTTAGGTCAAGGACTATTTTCACAAATGCAAAAAATTGAAAAAACCGTATCAATCGGCTATTTGTCAGATCGAACTGGCGTCGCTGTTTCGGCCCTGCGTTACTATGAAACTCAAAATCTGCTGCACCCCGAACGCAATGCTGGTGGCCAGCGGCGATTCTTGCGCGCAGACATTCGCCGCGTGTCCTTCATCCTAATTGCGCAGCAATTCGGCTTCACCATCGAGCAGATAAAAACCGAATTGGCCCGCCTCCCCGAAGGCCGCACGCCCACCAAAAAGGACTGGTCCAAGATCGGCACACACTTTGGCAAGATTTTGGATGCGAAAATCACCACGCTGCAAAACATGCGCGACAATCTGGATGGATGTATCGGTTGTGGTTGTTTGTCGTTGAAATCCTGCGCGCTCTACAATCCAGCCGACAAAGCATCAAAACGCGGCACCGGCCCACGTTACCTCATGGGCGACCAAGCAGGTGACATCTAACGCTCGATTTCAATGTTCTAGAAATACCTAAATTTACGCAGGTTTCAGATCATACGTCTTTTGCTTCAAAAACTTCATCAACCCGGGCCCGTCTTTTTCATAGGATTGCAAAACTTCTGGCTCAATCAAATCACCAACAACAACAGCCTGATCTTTGTGCATTGCGGCTTTGATTTCGTGCAACAACAACGACTGGCGCAAAGTTACAGATAACTTATCCGCAATTTGATACGCACGCGTGTTTGCGCCAGGGAAAAATACAGGTAAAACCTGCGCGCCAGATTGACGGATCATTTTGGCAGTAAACGGCATCCAATCAGGATCAACCACTGGCCCAAACCACGTGTCACTTGTTGCAACCGTTCCTGCTGGAAACAACGCAATACATCCATCATCTTTCAAATGTGCAATTGCTTCTTTGCGCATCCGAATATTTGTTTGGATGGCATCTGGCTCGTGTGCAAACGCAACGGGCAGCAAATATTTGTCAATCCGTGGAACGTGACGCAGAAAGGCACGTGCCAAGATTTTATAATCATCCCGTGCATGGCTCATCAAATGCGCCATCACAATGCCGTCCACCAACCCGTGTGGATGGTTTGAAACAACAATCAGCGGGCCCGTCTTAGGAATCGCGTCTAACTGATCTTGCGGCGTTGTCAGTTTGATATCCAAACGGTCCAGAACGGACTTCCAAAAATCAGCGCCGCGATTCTCGTCTTTTTCCCATTGCCGCACCAACCAAAGCAACCGCAATCGGCCTGTCAGGTTTTCAATCACGCGGATCAGGCCGCGTTTCCACGGCGATGTGAAAGAGCCAGCATACGTCAATTCGGATGCCCTGTAAGGTTCCGTACCACCCGTCGCTTCTAGGATCAATTGTTCCTTGGTTTTCATCACTTACCTTCGCCGAAATAATCACCCACCAACGCTTTAATGGCGTCGCCAAGCTCAAGAGCCTGATTTCCGCTGGTCTCTACAGTAATTTCGCATCCTTTGGAAGCCGCAAGCATCATAAGCCCCATAATGCTATCGCCACCAACGTCGATTCCGTCTTTTGTCACAGTCGCATCCGCATCAAATGCCTCAACTGTTTCAACAAACTTGGCAGAAGCCCGTGCATGCAGGCCTTTTTCGTTGATAATCGTCAGATCCATTCGCATGGCCCGGTCTCCCTGCGCTTATGGAATTTGCAAACCATTGCTGGCGTTAATGTACTTCTTGCCCGCGGTTATCGAAAGCTCGACCGCTTTATCCAACGGCAATTTGCGAGATTTCGCCAACTTTACCAACATCGGTAAATTTGCGCCGTACATGATGCGTCGCCCTGACCCAGAACAGGCCTTCATCGCCAAATTACTTGGCGATGATCCAAACATATCCACGACCACAACAACCCCGTCACCCTGATCAACACGATCAGCAGCGATACAAATCTCATTTTGCTTGGCATCACGATCAACCTCGGCCGCCGTTGCGATGGCCTCGATGTTGTTCAGTTTGCCCAGAACATGCTCCGCCGCGGCCAAGTATTCCTTAGCCAACCCACCATGCGCTACGATTACGATCCCGATCAAGCTCGGTCTCTCCTATCCAACTCAGACGCCCCCGCGCCGTTCCATTTCCCGATGTCGTTTAGACACCTGCCAGCCTTCTGCCTCAAGGGCGTTGGCTAATTCTTCTGCAACAGCAACAGAGCGATGCTGCCCCCCAGTACATCCCAAACCGATGCTGAAATGCGCCTTACCTTCATCTCTGTACGCTGGCAACAGCAGGCGCACCATATCAGTTAATTGCTCAAAGAACGCTTGGTACTTTGAATCTGCCGCAACATACGCCAGAACATCTTTGTCTTCGCCCGTTTTCCCGCGTAAACTTTTGTCCCAATACGGATTCCTAAGAAAGCGACAATCCATCACCATGTCAATTCCACGCGGAATACCACGTTTATAAGAAAACGATTGAACCGAGATCGCCAGCCCTGCAACACCCGGGGCGCTGAATAGATTGCCAATTTCTGCTTTGAGATCATGAGGCGTCAGCGTTGTCGTATCAATCAAAACATCCGCGCGACTGCGCAGCGTTTTTAATAGCTCGTTTTCCAGCTCAATCCCGCGCAAAGGCGTTTCTTCAGGCGCCAAAGGATGACGGCGCCGTGTCTCAGAATATCGCCGCAACAAAGCTTCGGTTTGACAGTCCATGAACAACAACGACGGCTCCATCAATTCATCTTGTTTAAAGGCATCATAGGCATCCAAAACACCCCTGACCGAAAAGTCTCGTGTCCGCACATCAATGCCCAGCGCCATCGGTCGCCCGCCGGTCGGCCCAGCAATTAGGCGCGGCAACAATGCCAACGGTATATTATCAATGGTCTCATAGCCCAAATCCTCGAAGGCATTGATCGCAGTACTGCGCCCAGCACCCGACGGGCCAGTGACCAAGACCACAGTCGTATTCACGTCCGTTGATGGCATCGCGTTCGATTTCAAATGGGTCACAATGCAGTTTTCTGCTTTCAGCTATGGCGCGCTCCACGCCCTAAGATCATCAGGATAGAAGCTAAATTTGGAACATTTCGTCCATTTATCAAGTCAATTCGAACGCCAAGCACTTCACTATGTTGTAACTGTGGCATACGAGCCTCCGGTTCTTTGTCCATATCGATGACATGACGCAAAACAGCGGAACGCGACGCATCGGTTTTCAGAACACCGATGAACCGCGCCTCAATCAAGTTGCCCAACGGTGCAGGAGCAGTCATTTCAACATCAACCCCGACACGCTCCAACAGAACTTGATCATCCGAAATCAACTCCGCATCCAGTGCGATCATCTGCAACGCAAGCCCAGATTTTCCAGCCCCGGAAGAACCGACAATCAAAAAACCCCGCCCACCGACTGCGATCGCAGTACCGTGGACGGGGCTATTTTCAAATGCCAGCATCGGCCCTATTTACACAGGCAGGCCAACCACAAAACGCGCACCAAGCGGCGCATCGCCGTCTTCATTGTCACGTGCGTGGATGTTTTCAGCCCAAATCACGCCTTTATGCGCTTCGACGATCTGCTTGGAAATCGACAAGCCAAGGCCCGAATTGTTGCCATAATCGTGCTCAGGACGTTCAGAATAGAACCGTGTAAATACTTTGGTCAGTGCTTCCTCAGGGATACCTGGTCCTGTGTCTTCGACAACGATCAACACACGGTTGCCTTTCTCACGTGCCCAAACACGAACAGCATCGCCGTCGCCACAAAACGAAATCGCATTTGAAATCAAGTTTACAAAAACCTGCGCCAAACGAGCTTCCATACCATCATACATTATTGGCGTTTTTGGCTCATCCCAAATCACCTCAACATTTTTATCAAGCGCTTCATGGGTATGGAACTCCGCGATACGGCTCAACATTAGTGTCAGATCAAAAATTTCTTCTTCTTCTTTGACCAACTCAGAATCCAGCCGCGATGCGTTAGAAATGTCAGATACCAAACGATCGAGACGACGAACATCGTGCTCAATCACGTCCATCAACCGTGTACGCCCATCCCCTTCAGGTGCGATGCGCAGCGTTTCAACAGCAGATCGCAATGATGCCAATGGGTTCTTGATTTCATGTGCAACGTCTGCTGCAAATTCTTCGTTTGTATCAATCCGGTCATACAAGGCCGATGTCATGTCGCGCATGGCACGACTTAAACGGCCAATTTCATCTGGTCGACCTGACAAATCGGGGATGCGAATGCGGCTTGCATCATCTTGGCGACCCTCTTTGGTTGTGCCAGCCTCTGCTGCGCGGGCCAAATCATGAATTGGGTTCGCAATCGTATTCGCCAAGGCAATGGACAACACCACCGAAACGATCACAGCCAGTAAAAACAAACGTAACACCGCTTGCTGTTCCGCAGCCAACAAACCATCCAGATATCCAGGTTGGGATGTCAAAACCATCGCAGCCACGACAGAACCGTCCACCACAATCGGACGTGCAACCGAAACAATTGTTTCGCCAGCCTGCGTAGTCGAGCGGCGTATCAATTCTTTACCTTCAAGCGCAGATTTCGCCATCTCCGTTGCGAAAAACTGCTCTGACATTGGTGCCGTATTACCACTGACCGATCGCAGGTTAGGTAAAACGTCCAATGCGCCACCGAGCCATGCAACAAAACCACTGCCGCTCGGCAGATCTATTTCAGCACCGTTAAGCTGCGCCGCCAAGGATTCATCACTCAAATAAACGCGCGCGATCAAGCCTTCAGAAACCGGCAATCCCTTTATCAATTCACCATTCGTGGTGCGCTCATCAAACAAACGTGCTTCGACGACGTTGGTATAAAGTTCGGATTCAATCACCATGCTCGATTGTTTTTCGACAAGCAAACCGCCTTTGAATTGGTTCAGATACAACATCCCAACCAGCAAAATGCAAAGCGCGATCAGATTGAATGTAATGATCCGCCACGCCAACGCGGACGTGCGTATCCGAGTTATCTGCTCCAGACCAAAGGAACGCAAAATTCCGCGCCCTCCGCTAAGTCCAATTGTATTTGCAAAATTAGCGAACAAATTACCCCGGCCCCCGCGCGGTTCGTCTGTCAAATGCTCATCTGCCGAAATGGCCATTATTCAGTGTACCGATAACCGATACCGTACAGTGTTTCGATGGCTGAAAACTCATCGTCAACACTGCGCATTTTTTTACGTAACCGTTTGATATGGCTGTCGATTGTACGATCTTCCACATAAACTTGGTCGTCATAGGCGACGTCCATCAGCTGAACGCGGCTTTTTACAAAACCAGGGCGGCTTGCAAGTGCTTGCAACAACAGAAACTCGGTTACGGTCAAGCTGACTGGCTTGCCCTTCCAAGTCACTGCATGACGCAACGGATCCATCGTCAACTCGCCACGTTCGATTAAATTTTCATTTGGCGCGTCGTCGGGCTTACCTGCATCCGACAACTTCACCTCTTGGCGACGTAGAATCGCGCGAATGCGCTCCACCAACAAACGCTGAGAAAACGGTTTGCGTACATAATCGTCTGCGCCCATGCGCAAACCTAGCACTTCGTCGATCTCATCGTCTTTGGATGTAAGAAAGATAACTGGCATGTCGGTGCGCTGGCGCAAACGGCTCAGCAAATCCATACCATCCATCCGTGGCATCTTAATATCTAAGACCGCCATATCAGGGAGTTCATCTGTAAACGCGTTCAGCGCTTGCAGCCCATCATTATAAGTAGAAACGTCGTAACCTTCGGCTTCTAGTGTCATAGACACAGAAGTTAGGATATTGCGGTCGTCATCAACCAACGCAATTCTTGCCATTGTTTTGCCCTCGAAACTGCCTGCATTTTTATTTTTATAGCCCCACTTAGGTACAGCTTTATTAACGGCGCAAATGTTTTCTTCTCTAAGCGGCCTATTTTTAGCCACAATTTTTCCCAATTTTGTCCTTTGAGTCACACTCTGCTCAAATGCCCTTATAAAAAACGGTCAAGTTAACGATAACTCGACAACATTACTCGTGGCGGTGGCCTTCCATTACCTGCTTAGGATGGTATATAGCCCGCGTTACTGCCGCAGCGAACTGGCCACGAACAGGCCATAAATACGAAAATCAGGCGTCGAATGTTTACCATTCCTTCGCTTTGAGGAGCATCATCATGGAAGCAGGCCGCTTCAATCCTTCCCAATCGCTGGAAAAAACTGGCATCACTGGGATCGCAAAAGCCCACTATAACCTGCTTGAACCTGCGCTTATCGAAACTGCGCTCAAAAGAAGCGAAGGTAAATTGGGCCAAGGTGGAACGATGCTTGTCTCCACTGGCAAATTCACCGGGCGCTCTCCTAAAGACAAATTTGTTGTGGATGAGCCATCGGTAAAAGACACTATCTGGTGGGAAAACAACCCACCGATGGCGCAAGAGGCCTTTGCTCAATTGCACGCAGACATGCTCGCCCACATGAAGGATGGCGAATATTTCGTCCAAGACCTGTTTGGTGGTGCAGACCCAGATTACCGCGTCAACGTGCGCATGGTAACAGAACTGGCCTGGCATTCCCTGTTCATTCGCACCATGCTGCGTCGTCCAGAAGCAAACGAACTCGACACATTCATCCCAGAATACACTGTCATCAACTGCCCGTCTTTCAACGCAGACCCAGCGAAGCACGGCTGTCGCAGCGAAACAGTGATCGCAATTTCGATTGAAAAGAAATTGATCCTGATCGGTGGCACTGAATACGCTGGCGAAAACAAGAAATCCGTTTTCTCCCTTCTAAACTACCTTCTTCCAGATCAAGGCGTCATGCCGATGCACTGTTCTGCCAACCACGCAACTGGCGATGAAAACGATGTTGCAGTGTTCTTTGGTCTGTCAGGCACGGGCAAAACGACCCTGTCGGCGGACCCTAACCGCATTTTGATTGGCGATGATGAACATGGCTGGTCCGACAACGGCACCTTCAACTTTGAAGGGGGCTGTTACGCCAAAACGATCAACCTCTCACCCGAGGCAGAGCCAGAGATTTTCGCGACAACGCAAAAATTCGGCACCGTGATCGAAAACATGGTCTACGATCCACAAACAAAAGAGCTGGATTTTGAAGACGATAGCCTCACCGCAAACATGCGCTGCGCCTATCCGCTGCACTATATTTCAAACGCATCTAACACGGGCATGGGCGGCACTCCGCGCAACATTATCATGCTGACCTGCGATGCCTTTGGCGTGCTACCGCCGATTTCGCGCCTGTCCCCTGCAGAGGCGATGTACCACTTTCTGTCCGGCTTCACCGCCAAGATCGCTGGCACTGAACGCGGCATTACCGAACCGCAACCAACATTCTCAACCTGTTTTGGCGCGCCATTCATGCCGCGCCGCCCCGAAGCCTACGGCGCGTTGCTGCGCGATCGTATCGCTGCCTCTGGCGCGACCTGCTGGTTGGTAAACACGGGTTGGACAGGCGGCGCGTACGGCACAGGCTCGCGTATGCCGATCCGTGCAACCCGCGCCTTGCTGACAGCGGCTCTTGATGGATCGCTAAACGCCAGTGATTACCGCAAGGACGAAAACTTCGGCTTCGAAGTGCCAACATCTTGCGCTGGCGTCGCCGACGTTCTGCTCGATCCGCGCCGCACGTGGGACGACCCTGACAGCTATGACCGTAACGCGGCTAAACTGGTACAAATGTTCTCTGACAACTTCAAACAATACGAAGAATACGTTAGCGCAGACGTTTTGGCCGAAGCCGTAAAACCACGCTAAATCGGCTGCACAAAAAATCAAAGGCCGGGGCAATGCTCCGGCTTTTTTCGTAAGGGATTACTCATGTTGTTGATACTGTATTTTCTAGCGATCAACGCGTTGGCAGCGGCGCTTTTCTTTTACGATAAACGCCAATCCCGATCTGGTGGCTGGCGCATCCCCGAAAATACGCTCCTCGGCATTGCAATTCTTGGCGGCTCCATCGGTGCAAAAATCGCCCAGCAAAAATTTCGCCATAAAACCCACAAACAACCCTTCGCCAACATCTTGAATGGGATCATTGCGTTGCAGGTATTCATGGCGATTGCACTCGCGCTCCCACAAACCCGCGCGCTGTTACTCGCCCCGCAATAACTCGCTCAATCGCACAGTTGCGTCTTGCCTCTGGTAGAAATCAGTCAATATACTTTGCTTATGAAACATATCCTGACGGCATTGGCCTTTTCAATCCTGCCTGCCCCTGCGCTGGCCCACCCGCATGTCTTTATCGACGCTGGCATCGCATTCATCTTTAACGATGCGGGCCAATTGTCAGCGATACAGGTGCAATGGGCCTATGATGATTTCTACACAATGGTCCAACTCGATGACATGGGCCTTGATGGTGATGGGGATGGCATCATCACGGTTAAAGAGCAGGAAAAGCTAGTTGGCTTTGACACGCAATGGCTCGATGGGTTCGAAGGCGACCTCGCCGTAATCTTTGCCGATGAAAAACTCACGCTTGGCCCACCAACCTCTGCCACCGCAGAACTGTCAGATGGCCGCCTGCTCACCTCCCACATCCGCCACCTCGAAACACCACTCGATATGGCCAACGGGAGCATCGCATTACGCGCCTTTGATCCCACTTATTATTCCGCATACACGCTCGATCTCGGCGCCGAAGTGTTGAACCGCGACAGCTGCATGATGGAACAAATCCCTGCAGACCTTGGCAAAGCCTATGACCTTGTCGAAAATCTGCTCTATGGCTCCAATTCCAACGCCGAAAATGATTACCCCGCCGTAGGCGAACATTTCGCCGATACACTTACGTTATCATGCGAACCGTCTTCTTAATCATCGCCGGAGTGGCGGCAACTTCGTTGGGTTGTTGTGGATCACAGGCGGCTTTGATCAATTGGCGGCATGGGCCACAACTGGCCAGCGCAGCTTTCAGAACGAAATGGCCCGCGGCCTGCGGGCCCTACGAACGGGCGATACCAGCGCCTTTATCACTCTGATGTCCGTGTGTTTTGCCTATGGCTTCTTTCACGCCGTTGGCCCGGGACACGGCAAAATCCTCATCGGTGGCTACGGGCTTGGCTCGCGCGTGGCCATGCTTCGTCTTTCAGGCATCGCGCTTCTGTCCAGCCTTGCGCAAGGGCTCACCGCCATCATCGTGGTGTACGCAGGCATTACGCTCCTGGGCCTATCGCTTCGACAAATGGTCAGCAGCGCCGAACGGCTTTTCGCACCCATGAGCTACGGCGCAATCGCGCTTGTGGGCCTGTGGCTTTTTGTGCGTGGTTTGAGCAAAATCTGGCGGCCTAAATCCGCACATCCAGATACACATGGCCATAAACACATCGGCGATGCGGCCCATTGCGATAGTTGTGGCCACCGCCACCGCCCGTCCATGGAAGAATCTGAAAATATCTCCTCCATGCGTGATCTTGTACTTTTGGTCGGCGCAATCGCGATTCGCCCCTGCACGGGGGCAATCTTCCTTTTGATCCTAACGTGGCGTTACGATTTGGTAACCGCAGGTATCGTCGGCACCTTCGCGATGGCCCTTGGCACCGCCAGCGTCACGATTGCTGTTGCCATTGCATCAACTCTTTTACGCAACACCACGCTGCGTGGTGTGTCAGGTGGCGCAGTGCGACACGTCGTTCCTGCTCTCGAAATTATCGCTGGCCTCATCGTGGCGCTTACCGCAACACAGCTGTTAATCACTGCGCTCTGAACAAACGCGCAGCGCAACAATCTTACACAATTCGCCGCACACCGGTGTTTTTATTGCAGCGCAGCATTGACGCACCCAGACCCGCGCCATACTTCTTGCCCAACTTCAAAGACCGCACGAACTGGATTCTAAAATGTTGTTGCCAAACCTTCTGAACACATGTGCCGCCGCTATTCCCGCCGTAGAAAACGTCGTTGATCGCGCCCGTGTAAAAATTTCAGACATCGTCAGCCAAGACGGTCGCGTAAACGGCAAAGCATTTGAGGAACACCAATTCGCAGCCCACGGCCTCGCTTGGTTTGCCACCTATCTTTTGTCGCTTCAACAAATGCACAAATGGGCAACGAACCTAGAAGCCGAAGGAAAATTCGGCGAGCTGGAGCAACTGATCCTCCAGATCAGCTTTGGTGAATATCTTTGGCAAATCTGGGGCGGCATCCCGATGTCCCAAGGCGAAACTGTTCGCCTCCAAGACCTAGGCCTGTCCCAACAGGATCAAATGGCCCTTGCCGTTGAAAGCGTGCAAACCCTAACCCAAGGCGGCAATTCTCAAGCCGCACGTTCGCGTCTTGTTGATCTGATGCGTGAACGGGATGGCGCATCCACCGTGGGCGCGACGGGCCTTGATGACGAACTGGAAATGATCCGCGATCAATTCCGCCGCTTTGCCGACGAACGCGTCATGCCCAATGCTCACGATTGGCACCTCAAAGACGATCTCATCCCGATGGAAATCATCAACGAACTGGCCGAAATGGGCGTGTTCGGCCTTACCATTCCAGAAGAATACGGCGGTCTTGGCATGTCCAAAGCGTCGATGGTTGTGGTCTCCGAAGAACTGTCTCGCGGTTACATTGGCGTTGGTTCTCTTGGTACGCGCTCTGAAATCGCGGCCGAGCTCATTATCTGTGGCGGCACCGAAGAACAAAAACAAAAATGGCTCCCGCAGCTGGCGTCGGGTGAAACGCTGCCAACTGCTGTGTTCACTGAACCGAATACAGGTTCAGATCTTGGCTCGCTGCGCACCCGCGCCGTTAAAGACGGTGATGATTGGTCGGTCACTGGCAACAAAACCTGGATCACCCACGCCGCGCGTACCAACGTCATGACCCTACTCGCCCGCACGGACCCAGACACAACCAATTACTCTGGCCTGTCGATGTTCCTCGCTGAAAAAACCGCAGGCACAGACGAAGCACCTTTCCCAACCGAAGGCATGACCGGGGGCGAAATCGAAGTCCTCGGCTATCGCGGCATGAAAGAATACGAGCTCGCGTTTGACGGGTTCAAAGTCAAAGGCGAAAACCTGCTTGGCGGCGTCGAGGGCCAGGGCTTCAAACAACTGATGCAAACCTTCGAATCTGCACGTATTCAAACCGCAGCACGCGCAATCGGCGTGGCGCAAAACGCCATGGAAATCGCGACCAAATACGCACAGGACCGCAAACAGTTCGGCAAAGAGCTGCTCGCCTTCCCGCGCATCCGTTCAAAAATCGCGATGATGGCTGTGGAAATTATGATCGCCCGCCAGCTGACCTATCATTCTGCCGCAGAAAAAGACAACGACCGCCGCTGCGATTTGGAAGCGGGCATGGCCAAGCTACTTGGTGCCCGCGTGGCGTGGGCAGCAGCCGACAACGGCTTACAAATCCACGGTGGCAACGGCTTCGCGCTCGAGTATCCGATCAGTCGTGTTTTGTGTGATGCGCGAATCCTAAACATCTTTGAAGGCGCTGCTGAAATTCAAGCAACAGTCATCGCGCGTCGTTTGTTGGAAAAAGGCCGCAACTAAACCCACGACGAGCCTAACAGCCAAACTTGGGATATGTGCCTTTTTGCCCAGCATAGGCAGCGTTCGTGCGCGCCAAAGTGGACGCTCCGCGCAGCCCTTGTTGATGTGAAACGCGCAATGATACCGAACCGCCCTTGCGCAGCTTGATTTTTTTGCGCGATCTTCCGACCATGGTGTCCGCGTATGCCCTTGGTGACTTGCACGCATTCAATTGCACATACACCGTGATCGCTTCGCTGCAAATATTTCGCACTGTAACGCTTGTATCAACCACGCCATGCGCAAAATCCAATGACGACGCATTGCCTGCCGACAACTTTACACATGAGTTCGCAGCTGACTTTGCGGGCTTAACAACTTTGGGCTTGCTGGCCACGGCTTTTTTAGGCGCAGCCTTTTTCTTCTTTGTCACCTTTTTCTTAGGTGTAGATTTTTTCACAGGCTTCTTCGCCGGTGCTTTTTTCTTATCGAGGCAAACCCCACCTACAAAATTCTCACAAGCCGCCTGTGCTGCCTGCCCACTTGCCAAAGTGAACGAGGCTGCAATCAAAATCATCCATAAAATGCGCATATTAAACCTATAACTCTTCCAACTGTTTCAACCAATTTTTCGCATCTGAAAATCCGCGTTTTGCTGCGCGTTGCAGCATTTCGCGGCCCTCATCTACGTCTTTGCCAAATCCAATACCTTGCGCGTGGAACAATCCAAGCAGCGCTAAACTCGGCGGTGAATCCTCTGCCACTTGCTGTAACAAAACCAACAGCTCTATCGGGCCCAACTCTTTTTCTGTCCCCGAGCTGCCGACGTCATCACGCCAAGCCTTTACAGCACGCGCTGTGCCTGGCCCCTCAAGTCCGTCAATTCGACCATTGTAATACCCTGCAGATTTCAGCGCCTCTTGCACTTTTTCGAGCGGTAGGAAAAACGCCCCCAACGTACCCAGATCAATACCCGCCGACAGCGTTTCAAACGCCGACGCATTTGGCGCAACCGGTTCGTCTTCTTTCTGTACTGGCTTCAGCGCGGCCGTGTCCAATTCGGGCGTCGGCGCGACGGCAATCGCATCATTTGTGCGGCACGGCCAGCCAAAGCGCTGCAATTCCATACAGGAATTGAACAGAATTGCGCGGCGGATCAATTCGCGAATTTCTTCACGGCGCGGGTGCCCGCTCATGCGATTGTACATTGGTTTCAATTTATCCAATTCCAGCAAGGTTTGCTGGGCATCAATCGAACGATGAATTTCCAATGCCGCAATCACTTCGGGCAATCGTGCGTTCCCCGTCGCTTTCGGCATGACTTGTTGCAATGCGTTGAAATCACTCGATGCCAAAGCCGAGGCAATTTCTGCGTCTACACCGCTTGCACGACGATCGGACGCGCATTCGCCGATACCTTCGATGCAGCCGGGTCCTTCAACATTGTCATCATACCTTGGACGTTGTGGATTGGCGGCCAGCGCGCCTGTGTTTTTGATCACTTCGCGCTCCACGATATTGGCAACCGTAACCAGTGGAACATTGGGCTGAAAGGACTTCAAAAACGCGCTCGTGAACGGTGAATTATTGTCACCATCCGATAGCCGATCAATCGCGACTTCACCTTCGGAGGCCGAGAAAAAGATGAACTCGCCGCGGTCCGCTGGAACGGCACCCATCCCTGCGACCAGTGCAAGGCCACGGGTCGCGCTTCCTGCGTTCAGGGGGTTGTCACGGCAGTTGTCCAAAACATAAACTGAAAGACGCACATTTCGGCTGCGAATAGCGCGGCGCAGATCATTAAACTGCGTGGAATATTGGCGCAGCGTGTATTCTTCGCTACCTTGGGGAATATCGTTACTGTTCAAATCAGTGGGCAGCAAAAACACCGTGCTCGGATCGGCTGGGTTTAACTGCACGCCGTGTCCGGAAAATACCACCATTGCCGTATCGCCCGCTTCAAGTTGGGATAAAAACCCCAGAACCGCGCGGTCCATCTCGGATTTGGTCACGTTGAAATGGCACGCAACAGTATCAAATTTGCGAACATCCTTAAGGTGATCACAGTGCGATTACGCATCCGCGACAGCCACGCTCAATTTTGGCAAATGGGCGTAATCATTGTTGCCGACCACCAGCGCCGCTGTCTTGGCCGATACCCCGCCAGAAACCGCTAAAAAGACCGAGGCAAACAGATAAAACGCAATTGAAGATAAACGCATCGCAACTATAATTCCCTAAATGATCGGCGATAAAACTCGGACTCTCTGATGTCCAAGCCTATCAGAGCGGTTGTCTTCAAATTGCCCTGCACCCGATTCGAAGGGTGCACCATGATAAGTTGGCTCCACTTAACGCTCTAAATCGTATTTAAACAATGTCAGATGTCACACTTTTGGCTGTGTAAATGCGCCAAGACCTAGCGATCCTGCCAACCATACCACTTAAACGCCAACGGAAGGGCCCAGCGGCGCGCTTGCGCAATTGGATACCGCTCTGGCGTGGCCTTCATCCCGTCAGACAACGGCTCATCATACTTTTTATCTGCCACCATCCCCGCCAATATCTTACCCGAATAACTGCCCATCGAAACTCCGTTTCCATGAAACGCCAGCGCAGTGAATGCACCGTTCCATTCCCCGATCGGCCCCACATAGGGCACCAAATTACGCGCCACACAAATCAGCCCTGACCAATGATAGGCCGTGCGAACACCTGCCCAAGCGGGGAACATCGCATCAAAATCGCCACGCACTGCATTGGGCATTCGCGCTTTGTCTTGCGGGCCAAGGTTCGGCGTTCCTCGCATCCCAAACAGCATCCGCCCATCAGGCAACAGGCGGAAATAATGCAGCATTTTGCGCGTGTCACAACTCATCTGGTTCACGCGCCAGCCCTGATCCGCCAGCACGTTATCCCCCATCCGCTCCGTCACCATGATATGGCTGACCACAGGCGTATAGCGCCCGCCCATCCAATCAGGCAGGTTCTCTGAATTGTATCCATTGCCCGCCAAAATCAGCCGATCCGCCACCACACGCCCTTTGCCGGTGCGCACGCCAAACCGTCCATCAGGCAATCGCTCGATATGCTCAACCAAACTGTTCCCAAATATGCGCCCGCCTGCTTTTCGAACAGCATCTGCCAGCCCAAAAACATACTTGCGCGGGTTCAAGCAAAACCCAACATCCGAAAACATCGCGCCATGTGCGCCCGCACCATTCACATCGCTCTCGCGCAACGCCTCCGAGCCGATAACCTCGGATTTCACGCCAGCAACTCGGTTTAGAAACGCAGCATCCTCTGCAAATCCATCAAAATCTTTGCGTCGGTGCGCCAACAGCCACTCACCCTTTGGCTGACGATCTACATCAATCTCGTTGTCTTGCAGCAGCTCATCCACTACCTCAGTCGCACGCACTTGTGCGGCGTAATACGTCGATAAATCTACTTCGCCCCACCGCTTTAAGTAGGCCGCATTCGACAACTTACCCCCGCCCATGCAGTTGAAACCAGCATTGCGCCCCGATGCCCCCCAACCCACATGCCCTGCATCCAAAACAATTGGTGCAAAACCATGATCCTTGGCCAAATGCAACGCGCTCGACAAACCCGTAAACCCCGCTCCGATCACAACAACATCTGTCTGAAAATCACCTTCCAACACAGGATCAACCAAAGGCGATGGTGTTACCGCTTCCCAATAACTGCCAACGGGGGTGTCCGTGTCATAGGCATCCGCGTGGTAAATCCGTTTTAATGGCGACATTTCGCGACCCTCCTGCACATAGGGTTGCCACGCCGCGCACAATTTGTCACCAACACAGCCATGAAATACATCGCCCTCATTATCGCAATCGCGTTGACTGCCTGTCAAAAGGACGAAACCATCTCTGGCCAATCCACACCCACCGACACATGGCAACTTAGCCAAATGAACGGCAAAGCAATTGCCGCAGATATCACCCTAACCTTTCCGGAAAAGGGCCGCATTGCGGGCCGCGCCCCTTGCAACACCTATTTTGCATCCCAAACGGCCCCACTGCCATGGTTCGAAGTCACCGCGATTGCATCCACAAAACGCGCCTGTCCAGAGCTCGAACTTGAGGAAGTTTACTTCCAAGCCCTCGAATCCATGACCCTGATTGAGCGCACAGGGCCCACGTTGCTCCTGTCAAACGACAGCAACCAATCCCTCGAATACAGGCTAAAGTAATCTCAGTCAGGCACCGACATCGCCAAAATACGGCTCATCCGCGTGTAGCTTTCTCCGCTTTCTGCGTGCCAAGCATTAAACGCATCCTGCACCTTACGCCGATCCCCTTTACTGCTCGCCTTGCCGTCAATCACGCCCGCTTGCGTCAACGCAGTCACAACCGCCCTGCTTAGAATAAAGCAATCTTTACCCAAAAACCGCAGCGCATATTGCCCGGTATTGCCACCCAGCCGCGCGCCTCGCTTTTTCATCACATCCCACAACCCAACCAGATCACTGGATGGCCAGTCATGAAAGAACTTTGCAGCAGACCCGTGTTCTTGGCGCAAATCACCTAGAAAAATCGCATTATCCCGCACCGATAAAATCTTGGTCGCATGGCGTACAATTCCAGTATCTTTCAAATGAGCATCGAAATCCTCATCCGACATAAACGCATTGCGCCCAATATCAAATCCGTGAAATCCTGCTTCAAACCCATCCCACTTCTTTTCGATCACGGACCAATTGAACCCCGCCTGAAACACCCGCTTCGAAAACTCCGCCAAAATGCGATCATCGCTCAGCGCACTGATATCGCGTGCGCGACCGGCACCACCAAGCGCCTCAACTAACGCGGCCTCCCCGCCTTTGCGCTCAATCGCAGCATCTCTAAAATCTTCAAACACCTTCACGCTTCACCTCCCTCTGCAACACATGAATCAGCCGTGCCCGCGCGTCTGGCAAAGGTCGATTTCCCAATGCAGGTGCCAACCATCGTTCCAAAAAATACCCCGTGGTTTTTAACGCGCCCAACACTTCAATTGCAGCAGGATCAACACCCTCCATCTGCAAGAACTCCGGCAACGGCAGCATTCGATCCGCGTATTGCGCGCCCGCGCTGCGGCACACCGCACGCCCGCTTTTGGGTGACACATAAATCAATTCCTGCGTTCCCCCCGTCGCCGCACAACTGCTCAGATCCAGCCCATACCCCAGCTCTTCCAAAATCATCAATTCCCAAACCGCGTAATCCGCGCTCCACGGTTCATCGGAATTCAGTTTTTCGATCAACGCCAAGGTTTGATCATAAATCTGCGTCAATTCCATCCGCTCGGGCATCGCAAACGTCATCAACGCACAGATCGAACTGAGCGCGGCCAACCGTCCCCGATCCGCCATGATCCCGCTGCGTGATTTCAACAATTCCGCACGGTACGCCCCAAGATGGTCCTCCAAGCGTGCGCGCCATTCGACCTCGATTTGATTACCAGGTTGCAAAACAGGCGCTTGTTTACGCGACGCACCCCCGCGCACCACGCCCGCATGACGGCCATGTGTTTTCGTCAAAACATCCAAGATAACAGAGGTCTCTCCGTGCCGACGCGCGGCCAAGATGACCCCTTCGTCACGCCATTCCATGCAGCGATTCTAGGGCTAAATGCCCCCAGCCTCAAGCAGAGGTATCAAGCGAATACCCAAACCCACGCACCGTGCGCACAAACCCAACATCAGATGCTTTGCTCAGCGCCTTTCGCAACCGCGCGATATGCACGTCCACGGTGCGCGTATCCACGTTCAGGTTATCGCCCCAAACTCGGTCCAACAATTGATCACGCGACCAAACCCGCCCCGGCGTTTCCATGAAAACGCGCAACAATTTGAACTCCAGCGGACCCAAGGAAACCGCGCTTTCGGCAACACTCACCGTGTGCTTAACCAAATTCATGCTAAGCGATTGAAACTCCAAAACCTCAGCTCCCGACTGCTCAGAGCGATTGCGCAGTCCTGCCCGCACCCGAGCCATCAACTCTTTGATCAAATACGGCTTCACGACATAATCATCTGCGCCAATATCAAGCCCGCGAATTTTATCGTCTTCCTCGCCCCGCGCTGTCAGCATTATCACGGGAATATTCTTGGTGGCCTTCTTTCGCTTCACTTGGCGGCACACTTCCAACCCAGACATTTGGGGCAACATCCAATCCAGCAAAATCAAATCAATCGACTGCTCCTTCAGGATCAACAACCCTTCTTCGCCAGTCTCGGCTTTAAACACGCCGTATCCCTCGACCCCAAGGTTATACGCCAGCAGTTCCAACTGCGATGCTTCGTCTTCAATGACGAGGATTTTTGCGCCAACATTCATTCTTTCAACCTAGCCCGTCCCTTTAACAATGTCGCTACCAAGACTATCAAATTGCGACGTTCTGCCCACCATCTTTCACCGCTTCCATCGAAACATGCGTCGAACTGTTTGCGACATGGGGTAGGTTCGAAATCACCTCGCCCAAAACCGCACGATACGCTTTTATATCCACCGTGCGCACCTTCAAAAGATAATCAAACGCACCCGCAATCATGTGGCATTCTTCAATCTCGCTTACATCCGAAACGGCTGCGTTAAACGCCCGCAACGCCGCCTCTCGTGTATCTGAAAGGCGAACCTCCACAAACGCGATGTGATCTAATCCCAGTTTTCCCAGATCCAGAACCGCTTGAAACCCACGAATATATCCCTCGCCGCGCAATCGCTTCACCCGCAACTGACATGGCGTTTTGGACAACCCAACTGTGCCCGCCAATTCCGTCATCGACATACGTCCATCACGGTGCAGCGCTGTCAAAATCTTTCGATCAATCGCATCTAATTGGCTATCAGGCATTTGAATTTCACTTACTTCGTCTAATTTACCCACAAAAATAAGTCATTTCAGCCTTCTATTCAATAAAAATTGGATAAACTGACCGATAAATCAGTGATACGAAAGATCAAACAACCTTTTGCATCGAGGCACTCTCATGACTGATCTTCAAACTCTTCGCACAGAAATCCGCACCGCGCACCTTGCGGATGAACAGGTTTTGCTGGCCGATCTGCAACACAAATCGGGCATCACAGACGCTCTGAAATCTGCCTCCACCGCCCGCGCGACAGATCTCGTCACCAAAATTCGCGCCGAAGGCAATTCCGGCATCATGGAGGTTTTCATGGCCGAATACGGCCTCTCCACTGACGAAGGCATCGCGCTGATGTGCCTCGCCGAAGCCCTGCTGCGCGTTCCGGATTCCGAAACCGTCGATGCCTTGATCGAAGACAAGATCGCCCCCTCCGATTGGGGCAGCCACCTAGGCAAATCCTCCTCCTCACTCGTCAACGCCTCCACTTGGGCACTAATGCTTACGGGCAAGGTTTTGCACGACGAAGAGCCAGGCATCGCCGCCACCCTAAAATCCGCTGTGCGCCGTTTGGGTGAACCCGTCATCCGCACCGCCGTGTCCCGCGCTATGAAAGAACTTGGTGCGCAATTTGTGCTAGGCCAAACCATCCGTGAGGCCGTCTCTCGTGGCAAATCCAAAGCCCGCGAAGGATTCACCTATTCCTACGACATGCTCGGCGAAGCCGCCCTCACAGCCAATGACGCCGAAAAATTCTACGACAGTTACGCCGACGCGATCAAATCCCTTGCAAAGCAATGCAAATCCGATGATATCCGCGAAAACCCCGGCATCTCGATCAAGCTTTCTGCCCTACACCCACGCTACGAGCTTGGCCAATCCAACCGTGTGACGCGCGAACTTGTCCTGTCCACAAAACGCCTCGCGCGGATGGCCCGCAAAGCAAACATGGGCCTCAACATCGACGCCGAAGAGGCAGACCGCCTCGACCTGTCACTCGACGTGATCGAAGCCGTCTTGCGCGACCCCGATCTGGCAGGGTGGGATGGGTTCGGCGTGGTCGTCCAAGCCTTTGGCAAACGCTGCAACGGCGTCATCGATTGGCTCCACGCGCTCGCCACCTCACTTGATCGAAAAATTATGGTCCGCCTCGTGAAAGGCGCCTATTGGGACACCGAAATCAAACGCGCACAGGTAGAGGGCACTGAAAATTTCCCCGTTTTCACCCGCAAGGCCGCCACCGATGTGGCCTACATCTGCAACGCACAAAAACTGCTCACCCTGACGGATCGCATCTACCCGCAATTCGCCACGCACAACGCCCACACCGTCGCCGCAATCCTGGAACTAGCAACCGACAAAACTACGTTTGAATTCCAGCGCCTGCACGGCATGGGCGAAGCATTGCACGACATCGTCCTGCGCGACAGCCAAACTCGTTGCCGCATCTACGCCCCCGTTGGCGCACACCGCGATCTGCTTGCCTACCTCGTGCGTCGCCTGTTGGAAAACGGCGCGAACTCCAGTTTCGTCAATCAAATCATCGACGAAACCGTCCCTCCATCCGACGTCGCCGCCGATCCGTTTGAAACCCTTGCAGGCGCAACCAACACCGCCGTTGCGCTGCCAAAAGACATTTTCGCGCCACGCAAAAACTCGCTCGGCTGGGATTTACACCGCCACGCCGACATCGACGAAATCGAAACCGCACGCGCACACTTTGCACAAACGAATTGGACCGCAGGTCCGCTAACCGTGGCAAAACCAACGGGCGCAGAAACCCTAACCATCGCAAATCCGGCACGCCCAGATGATACAGTGGGCACAGTCCTGCAAGCCACCGAGGTAGACGCACAAGCCGCCATCAAAAACGCCGCCGTCTGGAAAGCTCCCGCCAACATCCGCGCCACTGTCCTGCGCAAAGCCGCCGATCTTTATGAGCAAAATTTCGGCGAGCTTTTCGCCGTCCTCGCCCGCGAAGCAGGCAAAACCCCGATGGACGCCATTGCCGAATTGCGCGAAGCCGTCGATTTCCTACGCTTTTATGCAGACGAGGCAGAACGCCAAACCGATTACACGCCGCGCGGTATTTTTACCTGCATCTCGCCGTGGAATTTCCCGCTCGCCATCTTTTCAGGACAAATTTCCGCCGCCCTCGCTGCGGGCAACGCCGTCCTTGCAAAACCCGCCGAACCCACGTCGATCACCGCCTACATCGCCGTGAAACTCCTCCACCAAGCAGGCGTCCCGAAATCAGCGCTCCAGCTCCTTCCTGGTGCAGGGCGCATCATCGGCACCGCGCTCACAAGCAGCGATAAAATCAATGGCACCTGCTTCACTGGCTCCACGGCCACCGCGCAAACCATCAATCGCGCCTTGGCGCAGCACGCCGCCCCCGACTCGCCCGTTATCGCAGAAACAGGCGGCTTGAACGCCATGATCGTCGACAGCACTGCCCTGCCAGAACAAGCCGTGCGCGATATTATCGCGTCAGGATTTCAATCTGCGGGTCAACGCTGCTCCGCGCTGCGTGTGCTCTACATCCAAGAAGACGTCGCCGACACCTTCACAGAAATGCTGTTTGGCGCGATGGACGAACTTATCCTTGGCGATCCGTGGGGTTTTACCACCGACGTCGGCCCCGTGATCAACGAAGCCGCCGCCAACGGCATCCGCGCCCACATCCAAACCGCTCGAACGCAGGGCCGCTTGATGAAAGAACTGCCAACTCCCAATACGGGCACCTTCGTTGCACCAACCGTGTTGCGCATCAACGGCATCGCCGATCTGGAAACCGAAATTTTCGGCCCCGTCATCCACATCGCCACTTTCAAATCCGAACAGCTGGATCAAATCGTGGACGACATCAACGCCAGCGGTTTCGGCCTCACCTTTGGCATGCACTCGCGCATTGATGACCGCGTCGACAGCGTCACCGCCCGCCTAAACGTGGGCAACATGTACATCAACCGCAACCAAATCGGCGCAATCGTTGGCAGCCAACCCTTTGGCGGCGAAGGACTATCAGGCACAGGCCCCAAAGCAGGCGGCCCAAATTACGTGAAACGCTTCACCGCAACCACGACACAATCCAACGACACACCAAACGGCGCAATCGCAGATATCGCCGCTGTCCAAGACGCGCTAAACACGATGTCCGCCATCCGCCGCCCGCGCCTCTCCTCCGAGCTGTTGCCTGGCCCAACAGGCGAGAGCAATCAACTCTCCACCTTCGGGCGCGGCACGGTTCTTTGCCTTGGCCCAACCGACAAGGCCGCCGCTGAACAAGCCCGCATCGCCCGCCAAAACGGCTGCGCTGCACTGCAAGTCGCACCCGATGTGGCAAACGGTATCGACGGCACGCTTGATCGTGCAGCCCTCGCGACTTTGGCGAATTTCGATGTGGTCGCGCTCTGGTCCAACCCAGCGGATCAAACCACAGCCCGCCAAGCCCTCGCCCAGCGCACAGGCGCACTCATCCCGCTTGTTTGTGGCGATGATCTGGCAGAACGCTGCACAATGGAGCGACACATCTGCGTGGACACAACGGCCGCAGGGGGCAACGCCCAACTGCTCGCCTCCGTCGAGGTTTAAGGCAATTTTGGTTCGCGCCCCAACAGTTCATCCAACTGCCGCGCGAACCAACCCTTCGGGATAAAATGCCCACTTGGATGCACATCCAAAACAACCCGTCGCCCGCCTGCGCAGTCATCCCAAACCGTGCGCTTGTATTTTATAGGCGGCACGTTCCCCCACCATTGCGCCGCACGCGCATCCCCACACCCAAACTGTCGTCGCCACAACGCAACGGGATAAGTTTCATCCCCATCCTGCCCCATCGGAAAATCCATCACGGTATCTGTCAGCCCATGCACATGGCGCACTTCGCGCGGTGCGCCCGAACATTCCGTAGTTTGGCGCAGTGTTCCAGACACCGCCAAAACCGCGCGCACATCCAAATCCGTTTCGCAGGCAAACCGCCACGCCATCGCGGACCCGTAAGAATATCCCGACACAAACACATTGCTGCGATCTATCGGATAGCGCTTGGCTGCATCTGCCAAAACCCGCTCACCAAAGGCGACGTCATCGGTATCGCTGCGCCAGAAATCCCAGGTCTTCCCCGCGCCATTTGGTGCCAACAACAAAACCCCACGCCGTCGCGTCGCACCTGAAATCCGCATGTGTTTTACAATCAACGTGCCTTGCCGCCCCCAACCATGAAAGTGCAGCATCACGGGCAACGGCGTCACACCGTCCCAGCCATCGGGCGCTTTCACGTGATAAGTTCGCCCATCGACCAGCACACAAGGCACATCGGCGTGGCATTCACCTTGCGCCACTGCCACACTTGCCCAAACCACCATCAAAACTGAAATAAAAACCCGCATTCAGGCACCCTAAACAAAAAAACGAGGCTGTCACCTAACAGCCCCGTTATCTTCAATGTTCCTGAAATACCTGCGCCGCAGGCACCCTTAACCAGCGCGTTGAACCATGCCAAACAGATCGCGCGGATCATCAGGGTCCGCCAACATATCCAAATCCTGATAAAACCCGGTCCCCTTCAGCCGATCGCGCACATACCGCAGCGCGCTGAAATCCTCGATGGCAAAACCGACCCCATCAAACAACGTAATCTGGCTTTCACTTGTGCGCCCTTTCGCTTTGCCAGTGATTACCTCCCACATCTCGGTCACGGCGAAATCCTTAGGCATCTGCTGGATTTCCCCCTCAATCCGCGTTTGCGGCGGGTATTCCACAAACACATCGGATCGCGCCAGAATATCTGCGTGTAATTCCGTCTTTCCAGGGCAATCCCCACCAATCGCGTTAATGTGGACACCACTGCCAACCATGTTGTCCGTCAGAATCGTTGCGCTCTGTTTATCCGCGGTACAGGTCGTGATGATCTGCGCACCCTCAATGGCCTCCTCGGGCGATTTACACGCCACCAACTCCATCCCGAACCCTTCCAGATTACGCATCGCTTTGGCGGTTGCCGCAGGATCAATGTCATACATCCGCAGCGTATCCACACCTACAATCGCCTTCATTGCAAAGGCCTGAAATTCCGATTGCGCGCCATTGCCGATCATCGCAATCGTTTTTGCCCCTTTGGGCGCGAGGTGTTTGGCCACCATCGCACTGGTCGCCGCCGTGCGCAGCGCCGTTAAGATCGTCATCTCTGACAACAGGATCGGATACCCGTTCCCGACATCCGCCAACAACCCAAACGCGGTGACTGTCTGCAAACCCTCTTTCATGTTTTTGGGATGCCCGTTCACGTATTTAAACCCGTAAACCTCACCGTCTGACGTTGGCATCAACTCAATCACACCCTCCGCCGAATGGCTCGCCACGCGCGGCGTTTTATCGAACAATTCCCACCGACGAAAATCCTCTTCGATATAATCCGCAATTTCTTTCAACATGGTTTCCAACCCGATAAAATGGATCAACTTCATCATGTTATCGACACTTACAAACGGCACCATAGCCAGTTTTGATGGATTCAAATTCATTGTATTTCTCCTCAATGTACCGCTGGGCCAGTTTCGCGCCCGCTAAAACTCTCAGTCGCGCGATCAAACACGCGGCGCCCCATGAGGCTCGCGACCAGATCAACCATCAGGCTCGCGGTTTTACCCCGTTCATCCAGAATCGGGTTTAACTCCACCAGATCAAGCGAGCTGACCAATCCGCTGTCACACAGCATTTCCATGACCAAATGCGCCTCGCGGAAGGTCGCGCCACCCGGAACAGTCGTGCCGACGGCTGGCGCAATCGACGGATCCAGAAAATCCACGTCCAAACTAACATGCAGCAATCCATCGCGCTGGGCGACTTGTTCCAAAAATTCACGCAACAACGGCGCAATTCCGTTTTCATCAATCGCCCGCATGTCGTGCAAATTAAAATCATGGCGCATCAATTCTGCACGTTCCGCAGGATCAACAGACCGCAATCCGATCATGCACACACGTTTGGGCGGCACTGGAGCAACCAGTTCAGGAAACCCGTCAAACCCGTCGCGCCCACAGACATACCCAACCGGCGTGCCGTGCAGATTTCCCGACGCAGTGGTCAGCGGTGAATGGTAATCGCTATGGGCATCGAGCCACAAAACGTACAGTGGCCGCGCCTGGTCTTTGGCATAGGCCGCAACCCCCGAAACCGTTCCAAGCGAAAGGCTGTGATCCCCGCCCATGAAAATCGGAAACCCCTGCGCCATTGCATCCTTGGCCGCGCTAAACAGCGACTTGGTCCAGGCAATTGTTTCGCCCAGCTTGAACACACCTTTATTTGCACTTGATGCCGGCTCCACATCGCCCATCGCCACATTGCCGTGGTCTTCCACCGCAAAGCCCAACTCTTGCAACGTGTCACCCAAGCCGGCAACGCGGTACGCATCTGGGCCCATTAAACATCCTTGTCGCCGCTTTCCTGTGTCCACAGGTGCGCCGATTAACAGACAGGTTTTCTGATCCATCGTCTGATCCCTTCAATAATTTTGCGACTGCCCCGCTCATCTAACACTGGGTTAGGACTGCAGGCATTTGGTTGGTTTGGGCTCCCTCTGTTCAAAGGCAGCGTATGCGAAACAAGGCTTCAGCAACTGCAAGCAGTCCGTGTCATCTTGGTATCACATCAGTTCGAAGGCCATCCCTCGGCGGGAACCAAACGGGCGCAATTTCTGCGCCGCATTATTCCTGCCCCCTCTATATCCGTTTAAACGCATCTGTAAACTGGTTTGCATCCCCACCCCCTGTCTTTCACGTCATATTTTTCCTTGTCACAGCGCAAATTTTTGCGCACGATGCGAATATTGCATTCGTATGCAAAAAAACCGAATCGTCCTAAACCCCTGCGCAGCTTGGGTTGCAGAACATCAAATCGGTTGCTTACGATTGTTAAACGGATTCGCATTCGCAAACCCAAGGGAGAAAAACATGGGAATTATGAAAAACCTGATGGCGGCGACAGCGCTCGCAACCATCTCAGCATCGGCCGCACTGGCTTGTGATATCTCGGCCCGCGTCAACATCGTCGGCAACGAGTTTCCAGCCATTCAAACAGTGGGCGCAGGCGCACAAGAATGTTCTGGCGGCGAGGTGAAAACAAACCTCACAGCTGATCACCAGAAAATCAACCTTGCTGGCATGCAAGGCAACCCGGCAGAATACACCTCTGCTATCGTTGCCAACTCGTCCATCGTGAACCTGATGAACGAAGACGTGATCCGCCCGCTGGATGATCTGGTTGCCAAACACGGCGCTGACCTCAAGAAAAACCAGTTGATCACCATCAACGGAAAAATCATGGCTGTTGCCTTCATGGCAAACGCACAGCACCTCGTGTATCGCAAAGACGTGCTGGAAAAAATCGGCATGGACGCCCCTGCAACATACGAAGACATGTTGGCAGCTGCTGCAAAAATCCGCGAAATGGGCATCATGGAAAACCCAATCGGCGGCGCGTACAAAGCAGGCTGGAACTTGGCCCAAGAATTTAACAACATGTACATCGGTGCAGGCGGAAAATTCTTCAAGGACGGCTCCGCTGAGGCTTCCATCAACAATGCACAGGGCGTTGCTGCTCTGAACATGATGAAATCCTTGTCTGAATACATGAACCCAGACTTCCTGACCCACGATTCAAACGCAACCAACGCAGAATATCGCGCGGGTAACGTGGCTCTGATGAACATGTGGGGCTCACGCGCTGCAACTCTGACAGATGCAGACGGCGTTTCTCAAGAAGTCAAAGACGGCATGGCAATCGCTGGCCCGATGACCGTTGCCGGTGGCTCCACTCCTGCAACGACATTGTGGTGGGACGGCTGGACCGTGGCCAAAAACATCTCTGACGCAGAAGCAGAAGCGACGTTCATCGCGTTGACCCATGCGATCCGCCCAGAAATGCTGAACGACAAAACATCCACTGAGGCTGTTTGGTTGATCGACGGTTACACCCCAACACCCGCAGCAACTGGCGTTTTCGCCGCAGCGCAATCTGGCTCCGTGCCATACCCAATGCTGCCGTACCAAGGTCTGTTGCACACAGCACTTGGCGCAGAACTGTCTGACTTCATGCAAGGCAAAGAAAGCGCGGAACAAGCGTTGGCAGATGCCGAAGCAGCCTACACCGCTGCCGCCAAAGAAAGCGGCTTCTTGAAGTAAGCTAAAAAACACGCAGAGAGGGGCCTCCCCTCTCTGCACCACGTCCCTCCCCTTTGGCATCCGAGGAAATCATGCGTCACTCAACATTCTTTTGGTTTTTCCTGCCCACTGGTCTCGCGATGCTTTTGTTCATCGCTTTCCCAATCGTTTCGGTTATTTCTCAATCCGTCTTCACCCCGCACGAAGCCGTATTTGTCGAATCCGAAAATTGCGGCCCCTTTGGCTGCACCACAGAAACAACAATCGACCAAGACGCTACCGCCGCCCTGCGCGAAGCAAAACCGCTGGGTCAGTTCGTCGGTCTGCAAATCTATCTTGATCGCGGCCACCTCGCCACATCCGAAGTTGCCGCCGCTTGGCGCAGCACTGACAGCATGGGCGCGTTCTTTAAGACGATAAACAACCTGCCGTTTTACCGCGCGATGGGCTTCACGCTTACCTACACATTCACCGTCACACCGTTGTTGATCATCCTTGGCTTTGCCATCGCCGTGGCCGTGAACTCGCTTCATCGCCACCTCAAAGGTCTGGTGATATTCTTCTCGCTCCTACCGATGATCGTCACCCCGCTCATCGGATCGCTTATCCTGTTCTGGATGGTCGACAGCCGTGGCGTGCTTGGGAATTTCCTACAATGGATGGCAGATGACCCCGACCTGTCGCTAAAGGCATCAACTGGCCTCACATGGATCATGTTAATCGTTTATGGCGTCTGGCACTCGGCACCCTTTGCCTTCGTGGTCTTTTACGCGGGCCTTCAAACTCTGCCCCAAGACACGCTTGAAAGCTCCCGCATTGATGGCGCAACCCGCTGGCAACAAATCCGCTACGTGGTTATTCCCCACATCATGCCGCTCGTGACCTTTGTGGCGCTCATTCAAATCATGGATAACTTCCGCGTTCTCGAACCGATCATCGGCTTTAACGCCGAAGCCCACGCCAGATCGCTGTCGTGGATCATTTTGAACGACCTGAACGGTGAAACACAGCTCTTGTCCTCTGCGGCAACCACATCCGTATTGACCATCCTTGGTGTGTCCATCCTTCTTTCGCCCGTGCTGGTTCGCACATGGCGCGACTTCAATTCAAAGGCGTAAATCATGGCTTCTCAATTGAACAAAAAACCACTCGCGCTCAGCCTGTTTTCCACGGGCTTCATCGTGATTTGGCTGATCCTCGCCGCCTTTCCCTTCATCTGGACTCTCTGGGGCAGCTTTAAGGTAGAACTTGATTTCTTCTCCAAGGCAGATTGGACAAACGCTCTGACGGGTGCGCGCACCACAGTTGAATATGGCTCTCCCTTTACTGGCGCAGGCTATCACGGCGCTTGGGTACAAGAGGAATTTTGGCGCTCCGTCATCAACACCGCCATTGTCTGTTTCTTCACAGTAACCATCTCCCTAACGCTTGGAACTCTCGGCGGCTACGCTCTGTCCCGTTCAGGATTCAAATACGTGTTCTGGCTTCTCATCGCTGCACTGATCTTTCGCGCCATGCCGCCCATCACGCTTGTGTCTGGCTACCTGTTGCAGTTCTTCAATTGGAACGTCTGGGGCATTCTGCCCACAACCATCATCGTACTTGTGGCCATCAACCAGCCCTTTACGCTGTGGATGCTGCACTCTTTCTTTCAGAAAATCCCCAAGGAACTTGACGAAAGCGCAATCGTCGATGGCTGCACTCGGTTCCAAGCTTTCCGTTATGTGATCATCCCTGTCATGTGGCCAGGCGTCATAACCACGGGTCTGTTTTCGTTCCTGCTGGCTTACAACGATTTTGCGGTGACAACCCTGCTGCTCGCCGAAGAAAACCGCACAATGGTTCCAGCCATCGCCGCCTTCATGGGCACCACCCAAACCGAAGGCAACGTCATGTTCGCCGTCGCCGCCGTGGTTTCTGCCACCGCACCCCTTTTCGTGCTGGTGATGTTCTTCCAACGCCAAATCGTGTCTGGCCTGACCGCAGGCGCGGTGAAAGGGTAAATCGTGCATCCAAACAAGGCCGCGCTCAAACGCTACTGCGACGCCTACGGCTACCCATCAGCCGACGGGTACGCCGATGCCGTAAACACGTTTTACGCTGAAAACGCCGACATCAATGTGGTGCACCCCTTTAACAAGGTCGCCGGCGCAGGCGCCTACATTCACCGCGTCCTCGGATCCCTGCAAGACGCTTTCGAGAACCTCTGCCGCACAGACTACATCGCCTTTGGCGGTGACTATGAAAATGCCGAATGGGTCACGAACACTGGCTATTACACAGGCACCTTCAAAAAGCCGTGGCTCGGCATCCAGCCCACAAACACACTCGCGCATCTGCGCTTTGGCGAATTTCACCGCATGGAAAACGGCCAAGCCGTCGAAAGCTACATCTTCTTTGACCTCCCCGAACTGATGATCGCCGCAGGCCAGTGGCCGGTTAAATCCAGCCCGGGCATCAAACGCGGCTACACAGGGTATTTGGCTGGCCCCGCAAAACACGACGGACACCAATGGCATGAAAATGACCCGACCCGCTCGCAAAGTTCATATGAAATGGTCACCAAAATGCTGCAAAGCCTTGCGACCAAAGACGAGGCATGGCGCCCCTATTGGCATGACAACATGTTCTGGTACGGCCCCGCCGCCTTTGGCAGCTTCATAGGCATTGAGGATTTCGCGGGCTTTCAAGTCCCGTTTGAAGGCGCGTTTTCCGAATGGATCGGCGGCACAATACCGGGCAGCAAAACCCGCCACTTCACCCGTTTTGGCGATGGTGATTACGTCTGCTCTGGCGGCTGGCCCTCGCTCAACATGATCCAGATCAAACCCTTTCTCGACCAAGCCCCTACCGACGAACGCCTCTACATGCGCGTCTGCGATTGGTGGCGACGCGATAAAACTCCGCAAGGGGACTTATTGGTCGAAAACTGGGTTTTCGTAGACATTCCCGATGTGCTCAAGCAACTTGGCAACGACCTGTTCGCAGACATCGAAACACCGTAAAAGAAACCAAATGACCGATTTCCAATCCGAAAAAGCGCTGGTGCGCGACTATTACGCTGCGCTTGATGCACAAGACGCAAACCTGACAGCCGTAATGGATCGCTACATCGAAGAAGAGTACCTCTGGCGCGGCTTCCATCCGTTCAACGAACAAACTTCAGGCTCAGATGTCGCCACAAATTTCTGGCAACCTCTTCGCAAATCCCTAACCCATCTACAACGCCGCCAAGACATCTTCATGGCAGGTGCAAATACGCTCGAAAACGGCGGAGTCTGGGTCGTCAGCATGGGCCACTTGATGGGCTTGTTCGATCACGCATGGCTCGGCATTCGCCCCACTGGAAAAATGGTTTTCCTGCGCTATTGCGAATTTAATCGCGTGCAGAACGGCAAAATCGTTGAAACAGCCATGTTCTTTGACATCCCGCACCTGATGATCCAAGCGGGCCAAAACCCGTTCTCGCCACAAACTGGCGCGCATAACATTCAGCC
>Ga0233426_10000049_pt1 | contig 124984 bp, 116 predicted proteins | sample SI_118_April2016_6_FD_179875 | JGI IMG/M metagenome (GOLD analysis project Ga0233426, IMG submission 179875) | Seawater microbial communities from Saanich Inlet, British Columbia, Canada - SI_118_April2016_10_MG | ecosystem: Environmental > Aquatic > Marine > Inlet | place: Canada: British...
CTTGTGTTTTTTTTTTAACCCCCCCCCCCACATGTAAAGCTATAATTTCGCTTAAAAAAATCATAAGATTATCACTAGGTTCAGCTAATGCTGTGCTAGAGTCGAAATCCCAATTTATTAGGGTAGCATAATTATCAGCTAAAGTCTTATATATTAAAGAAGTAAGATTGGTTTTTAGATATGTTTCGTAAGAGGTAGTAATGTCATCATGATAAAAAGAACCAGAGTCATTGAAATTGAAATGACTGCCAGCCCTCAAATAATCAATCAAACTAATCATTCTACTCATCTTGTTTGTTTGTCCAGCAGTCCAGCTACTTGCTATGGTTTTTAGTCGTTTAGATATATAGTTCATGTTTTTAGCACTGAAAAAAGCCCGCTTAGCGTAATTATAGCCAGGTCCCAATTCAAGTCTAAAAAAACAATCCACACTTTTACCCTTAATTAATTCATTATATAGCGAATTAGATTGATACCAATAAATGCTTAGAAGATTGAATCCACAAGTATTTGTAGAATTGTTATTACTAACACCTCTTGAACTTTGGTCAGGCTCATTTAAGTCACTCAACGGAGGGCTGTTATTTATTTTCCGTTCAAACTGACAACTTGAGGATGGGATTTTTATTTCATCTCGAGGCCCAGGAACAGCTGTTGTTTGGGCATTTATTAGTCCAATTGCACCTAAAAATAATGCTACCAAAACTAATTTCTTAATTGAAATTTGTGATTTCATAATTAATGTTTTAAATTTATTTAGTTTAGAAAACGAAAATTGTAAAAGTCGAATTTTGATTTTCTCAAATATTATTATGACGTCTTAATTTAGAGATTTAGCGTTATTGCATAATAATTAAATCAATTTAAGGTGTATTGATTCGGGTCCGTAAAATAAGTGGTATTTAGTATTTCTTATATGAGTAGCTAGCATACTCATTTTAAACCACTTAATCGTTCTTATTATGCAAACATAATCCTAAATCATGAGTCTTTTCAATAGTATATTAACTTAAAATAATACTATATTATCCGATACGTTATATATTGAAATTAAATATATACTTACAACTTTTTTAAATTGTATTTAATTATAAATGCAATTATTTTAACACATCTTTATTAGGCATTTAATATTATTCAATACTTTTGTGGTATTAAATAATTTGATAATTATGCCACAACCAGAACCAATTACGAAAACGATTTCGTTAAACCAATATGCTATAACATCTACAAAAGTTTATTATCAACTTTCCCCAGATCAAATGCATGCTCTTACAATCACAAAAAAACAAGGTCATGAAACTAGCTCAGGTGCCTTAGTAATTCAAACGGGTGAGTTTACAGGGCGGTCTCCAAAAGATCGATTTATAGTTAAAGATGCCATAACCAAAGATCGTATTTGGTGGGGCGATGTAAATATCCCTTTTGCTACGAACGACTTTGACGCGCTCTATGCTAAAGTAACCAACTATTTATCAGATAAAGAAATTTTTGTTCGGGACAGTTATGCGTGTTCCGATCCTGCTTACCGTACCAATATTAGAGTGATTAACGAATATCCTTGGAGTAATTACTTTGCTTACAACATGTTTTTAAGACCTTCGGATTCTGAACTAAAAACCTTTACTCCTGAGTGGACAGTGATTAATGCACCTGGTTTTATGGCAGATCCAAGCAAAGACGGTACCCGTCAGCATAATTTTGCGATTTTAAATTTCACTAAAAAAATAGCACTTATTGGCGGTACTGGATATACAGGCGAAATTAAAAAAGGTATTTTTTCAGCTTTAAATTTCATACTTCCAGTATTTAAAAACACCCTCCCAATGCATTGCAGTGCCAATGTTGGAAAAGAGGGTGATACTTCCATCTTTTTTGGGCTCTCTGGGACTGGAAAAACAACACTATCCACCGATCATCACCGCCATTTGATTGGAGATGATGAACATGGTTGGACTAGTGAAAATACGATCTTTAACTTTGAAGGAGGTTGTTATGCAAAGGTTATAAATTTGTCTAGAGATAAAGAGCCAGAAATTTTTGATGCCATTAAAAAAGGAGCCATTCTAGAGAATGTGATCATGGATGCTAAAGGGGGAGTCGATTATTCAGATACAACCATCACACAAAACACGCGAGTGAGTTATCCAATTCACTTTATAGATAATATTCAACCCGATTCAATTGGTAAGAATCCTAAAAATATTTTCTTTCTCACAGCAGATGCTTTTGGAGTCTTGCCTCCCATATCTAAACTTACGCCTGGACAAGCGGCATATCATTTTATTTCTGGCTATACCGCTAAGGTTGCTGGCACTGAAGCAGGCATTACGGAACCTGTTCCTAGTTTTTCAGCTTGTTTTGGAGCGCCTTTTATGCCCTTACATCCTACAAAATATGCCGAAATGTTGAGTACTAAGATGAAAGCAACTGGCGTCAATGTTTGGTTGGTGAATACAGGTTGGACGGGCGGACCTTATGGAATTGGAACGCGTATGAAATTAGAGTACACGCGTGCGATGATCAATGCAGCCATGGATGGCTCTTTAGAGACTGCTAATAAAGACAACTACCATGTACACTCCGTTTTTGGTGTACTTCAACCCAGAGTGTGCCCAAATGTTCCAACAGAATTTTTAAGTCCCCGAAAAACATGGAAAAATGATGAAGGGTTTTATAAAACAGCTCATAAATTAGCAACCTCTTTTAAAGCCAACTTTAAGAAATTTGAAAGCTTTGCCAATGATGAAATTATGGCTGGAGGACCAAAAGTCTAATCTAATTTGGTTTTAGTCTATTTAAAAAATAAAAAATTGTAATTTTAGGGTTCACAATGAACCAATGAGGTATTTAGCTTTTGTCTTGCTTTTCTGTTCTTTTTATTCATGTAATTATTATGAAAAAAAGAAGTTAGACTCTGATACGATTTTAATGGAGGAATTAAAAACGTTTAATTGGAATGAAGTTGATCGCTATCCAAATTTTGAAAATTGTGAAAACTCTATAGACTTTCAGGATAGCAAAAATTGTTTTGAACAAACGATTACAACGCATATATCTGAATATTTCGGAATACAAAATATCATCGTCACACAAACGGTGAGCGACACAATCACCATCAATTTAGTGGTTTCTAAAAGTGGAGAACTTCAAATTTCTGAAATACAAACACAAGAGCTCACAAGGGAACAAATTCCAATGTTGGACTCCATATTAATTCGTAGTTTAAAGGGGCTTCCTAAATTATACCCTGCTATCAAAAGAAGTCAGCAAGTGCAAACGGCATTTCAATTGCCAATAATTCTTAAAGTAGATTAATGGCTGAAGACAAAATTATATTAGGAATTGATCCAGGAACTACTATCATGGGATTTGGATTGATAAAAGTCAAAGGAAAAACTATGGAGTTTTTACAATTGAATGAGTTATTACTTCAAAAGTATGACGATCATTATTTGAAACTCAAACTTATTTTTGAACGTACCATTGAATTGATAGATACATTCCATCCTGATGAAATTGCGATTGAAGCCCCTTTTTTTGGTAAAAACGTACAAAGTATGTTAAAGCTTGGGAGAGCTCAAGGGGTTGCGATGGCTGCTGGACTTTCTAGAGAAATTCCAATCACTGAGTATTCTCCTAAAAAAATTAAAATGGCCATTACAGGCAATGGTAATGCAAGTAAAGAACAAGTAGCTAAAATGCTACAAAGTCTTTTGGATTTAAAAGAATTGCCTAAAAATCTTGATTCCACAGATGGATTGGCGGCAGCCGTTTGCCATTTTTATAACCAAGGAAAAGTTACCGGTGGTAAAAGTTATACAGGTTGGAGTGCCTTTGTAAAGCAAAACGAAAGCAGAGTTAAAAAATAAATCCTCGACTATGGACCTAGAGACCCTCAAATATCCAATTGGGAAACCTAAAATTCCTGCTAAAATTGAGCCCACTCATATTGAAAGTTGGATACAGTCTATTAGACAGTTTCCTTTGCTTGTGACAAAAGAAGTGACTCATTTAACCGATAAAGAACTTCGTTATAAATACCGTCCCGAAGGCTGGACGATTCAACAAGTGGTTGGTCATTGTATTGATAGCCATATGAATAGCATCACTCGTTTTAAATTGGCACTCACGGAAGACAATCCAACAATTAAACCTTACGAAGAAGCTCAGTGGGCAGTACTGAATGATACTGTAGATTATAGCATTCAAAGTTCGACTAAGCTTTTGGCTGGAATTCATCAACGATGGGTGTTTTTATTAGAGCAATTAGAAACCTCACAATTACAGAGAACTTATATGCATCCAGAAGGAAATGAATGTATTTCTTTGCATGAGAGCTTGGCCATATATGCTTGGCATTGCAACCATCATTTACAACACATTATCAATGCGAAAGCATTCAAATATTAATCAAAAATTTTATTTTAGTGTCAGGTATTTATATCCACGTTCCATTTTGTAAAAAAGCATGTCACTATTGTAACTTCCACTTTTCGACGAATCAAAATTCCAAATCAGCATTCATAAAAGCGGTTTGTAAGGAATTGGTGCTTCGAAAATCAGAAGTTACTTCTGATGAAATCCTATCGATTTATTTTGGAGGGGGTACGCCCTCGGTCTTAGAAGTTTTGGAGCTAAATACAATTCTTGAGACTGTGTATAAACATTACAAAGTGTCCGATACAGCTGAAATCACCCTTGAAGCCAATCCGGATGATCTGGATATTGAAACAATAAAAGCACTTTCAAACACAAAAATAAATCGATTAAGTATTGGAATTCAATCCTTCCATGAATCGGATTTAACGGCTATGAACAGAGCACATAATGCTACTGAGGCTAAAAAATGTTTAGAAATTGCCACGACCTATTTTGACAATATTACTATCGATTTAATGTTTGGAATGCCCACGATGTCAGTTGCACAGTGGCGACAAAATTTACAAACCGCTTTTGAATTTGGAATCAAACATTTGTCTTGTTATGCTCTCACGGTTGAACCAAAAACAGCTCTAGAGCATTTTATTAAAAAAGGAAGTCACCCGCCAATGGACGATGAGTTGGCAGCCCAACATTTTGAAGTGTTACTGGAAGAGACATTGGCACAAGGATTGACTCATTATGAGACCTGTAGTTTTGGACATCCCGAATACTTTTCAAAACACAATACAAGTTATTGGTTAGGTAAAACCTATATGGGTGTGGGACCATCGGCACATTCGTTTGATGGGAAAAGTAGAAGTTGGAACCTTTCAAATAATACGAAATATATTAAATCCTTAGAAGCCAATATAAGACCGTTTGAATCGGAAGTATTATCTGTAGAAAATAGATTCAACGAATATATCATGACAGGCCTGCGAACCATTTGGGGTATTTCATTGGATAAAATTGAAACCGATTTTGGCGCTCCCATCAAAGAGCAATTGTTAGAGAATTCAAAGAAACTGAGAATTTCTAAGATGCTAGTTTTAGAAAAAAATCATTTAAAAATCACAAAAACAGGAAAATTTCTTTCGGACGGAATTGCTTCCGATTTGTTTTTAGTTTGATTATATTTATCCACATGAACCTAACAACTTGATAGCTTTGTCGTTTAAGAGGATGATTTATAGCGAACCTAACAGCGCTCGAAGGGACATGTAACGTTAAAAAAATAAGAGAAACATGAAAGCAATTATACAAGCCAACAGCCGTACTTATACTATTTATATCGATCAGCCTTTGGATATTTCAATTCCATTTCGTGCTTCAAAAGAGAATGTAAATGCCTGGTATTTGCCACCTCCAAAAATATATCCAGCCAAAGTGAAAGGTTGGACTGGAAGTATTAAAGAAGGCGCAGCAGTTAATTTTAATACCATCGAATTTAATCCACACGCCCACGGAACTCATACCGAGTGTGTGGGGCATATCACTGAAGAAGTTCATACAATTAATAGCTGTTTGACACAATTTTTATTTGTAGCGGAAGTCATTACGGTGGTTCCAGAACCTTTAAATGGCGATTTTATTATCTCCGAAAAACAACTGCGATATGCGATTGGTAACAAAAAAAGAGAAGCTGTTGTGATTCGAACACTTCCCAACACAACCGATAAATTAAGCCGACAATATGCACATACAAATCCGCCTTACCTCACGGAAGCTGCGGCTATTTACCTCCGTGAAAAAGGAGTGAAACACTTGTTAGTTGATACGCCAAGTGTCGATAAAGAAAAAGATGATGGTCAACTTTTGGCACATAAAGCCTTTTGGAATGTAGGAGGTGAAATGCGTATGGATGCAACAATTACAGAACTTGTTTATGTCCCTAATTCAGTGCTAGACGGAAAGTATATTCTAAACATATTAATAGCCCCTTTTGAAAATGATGCTTCGCCAAGCAAGCCAATCCTGTATAAACTATACGACAAAGAAACTCCAAAACCCTGATGATTACAATTGATGCCATTCAATCCTTTTGTTTAAAAAAAGAACAAACCACTGAAGAATTTCCTTTTGATGAAAGTACTTTGGTATATAAGGTTTTAGGTAAAATATTTGCACTTTGTCCGTTAGAAGCATGGGAGCAAGGCAATCCCTCAATTACTTTAAAGTGTGATCCAGATTATGCTGATGAACTCCGCAACGATTACGAGTCCATTCACTCAGGATTTCATACCAATAAACGACATTGGAACACGATTTATTTAAGCGACTGTGGGTTCTCACCTCAATTTCTTTTTGAACTCATTGACCATAGCTATACGATGGTGGTTAAAAACATGCCCAAAAAACTAAGTAGTCAACTCAAATCAACTTTTTAAAGGCTGAAGGGCTGAGTGTAGTAACCGTTTTGAACTGTTTGTTGAAATTAGAAACATTCTTAAATCCACATAAATAAGCAACGTCAATAATCCTCAAGTCCATCTGTTTCCGAATCAGTTTGCATGCATGTTCTACCCGAATTTCTTTTAAAAACTCAAAATAGGTTTTATTGGTTACTTTTTTAAAATATTTACAAAACGAATTCTTCGTCATGGCAGCTACTTCGGCCACCGCTTCAAGAGACACTTCCTTATTGTAATTTTCAAATGTATATTCCAAAACATCCGTCATTCTTTTTCCTTCAATTGGGCTATATTTTTTGTCATATACAAAAGATGTGAGTCGTTGGTGCTCTGCGGTAGTTAGAATTTTAAGAAGCTCTAAAAACAGTATAAATTGTTGCAGTTTTTTGGCTTTATGAATTTTGGTAAATAAGCTCGTGATCCTAGTTTTACAATTAGAAATTTTAAAGCCATAACTCGATTTATCAAAAAATGAGTGCAATTCATCAAACGCTTCTAAATCAAAAAAATCAGTTCCAAAGGATTCTTTTGTAAAAAAAAGAGATCTCATTTTTGAGGCGGAAGATGCCTCAATATCCGATTTAAAAACATGCGGTATAAAACTCCCAATCACAATGATATCACCTTTTTTATAGGGATTAACGGAATCTCCAAGCACAAGCGTGCCTTCTCCGATTAAGATATGGCATATTTGAATTTCTTCGTGTTGGTGCAATTTTTCATAAAAAAATGATCCTTCATCTTGCTGATAGATGAGGGTTGATTCTTTTGTTTTAGGAATGATAAAAGAAACAATGTTCATACTTCAAATTAACAAAATACTATTCTAATATAGAAATTAATTTAAAAATATGGATAATATAGCATCAACTATTGATTAAAACAGCCCATAATGTTTTTGAAAAAGGAATTAGTTTTATCTCTTTAAAATAATAAATAAAAGAATTATGACAATCAAATGGGAAGGCGTGATGCCAGCAGTGACCACTAAGTTTACTGAAAACGACGTATTAGATTTATCGATGTTTGCAACCAATATCAAAGCACAATTGGATGCTGGTGTACACGGAATTGTATTAGGCGGAACGTTAGGTGAAGCCAGTACGCTATTAGAAACAGAAAAAAAGACTTTGATTGAAACTACTGTTGAATTGGTAAACAATAAGGTGCCTGTACTAATGAATGTTGCCGAGCAATCTACCAAAGCCGCAATTCTTGCAGCAGAGTTAGCAGAACAACATGGTGCCAATGGATTAATGTTGCTACCTCCAATGCGTTATACTGCCTGTCCAAAAGAAACAGTCACCTATATTTCTGAAGTTGCTAAAAACACGTCTTTACCTCTTTTGATATACAACAATCCCGTCGATTATAAAATTGAAATTACCTTAGAAATGTTTGATGAATTACTTAAACATGATAACATTCAAGCCGTAAAAGAATCCACACGAGATATTACAAATGTGACCCGAATTATTAACCAATTTGGAGACCGTCTAAAAATCATGACGGGGGTTGATACGCTTGCTTTAGAAAGTTTGATTATGGGTGCAAGTGGTTGGATTGCGGGTCTGGTGTGTGCATTCCCAAAAGAAACAGTCGCTATTTATGAACTTCAAAAAGCAGGAAGGATTCAAGAAGCCATTGCTCTATACCGTTGGTTTATGCCCTTGTTAGAGTTGGATATTAATGCTAAATTAGTCCAAAATATTAAGTTGGCAGAAGTATATACCGAAATTGGAACCGAATTTGTAAGACCCCCACGTTTACCTTTATTTGGTTCGGAACGCCAAAAAGTTCAGAACATTATTGAGTCGGCTTTGAAATCAAGACCGACCTTGCCAAACTATTAAAGACAAAATTAGATCTATGGAATTAGGAAAAAATCTTATCGGACTTACGTACACTGCTACAGGGAGTAAAACGTTTACTACATTCAATCCAAAATTAAATAAGGCGAATGATATTTCTTTTACGGAAGCAACATCAGAAGAAATTGATACCGCAGTTGAACTAGCTGCAATCGCTTTTGACGCTTATAAAAACACTTCAAGCAAAGAAAGAGCTCATTTTTTAAATACAATTGCTGACGAAATTTTAGCTCTTGGTGATACTTTAGTTGATATGTATTGTCAAGAAACAGGTCTTCCCGAAGGCCGTGCAAAAGGGGAGCGTGGACGTACTATTTTTCAATTGCAAAGTTTTGCAAATTTAGTATCCAAAGGTTCTTGGGTCGATGCCACAATTGATGTTGCCAATCCAGACCGCACTCCCTTTCCAAAATTAGACATACGAAGAATGGACATCCCTTTAGGACCCGTTGTAGTTTTTGGAGCGAGCAATTTCCCACTAGCTTATTCTACAGCTGGAGGAGATACCGCTTCAGCCCTTGCTGCAGGTTGTCCTGTCATTGTTAAGTCACATCCGATGCATGCAGGTACCGGAAGCTTAGTAGCGGAAGCCATTACTTTAGCAGCCAAAAAAACAGGCATGCCAGACGGAGTATTTTCTAATTTGAACAGCAGTGGGATTGAAGTAGGGCAGCAACTCGTATCACATCCCAAAGTAAAAGCGGTAGGGTTTACAGGAAGTATTCGAGGGGGACGTGCTCTGCTAGATTTGGCAGCACAGCGTCCAGAACCGATTCCGGTATTTGCCGAAATGGGCAGTATCAATCCTGTTGTCATGTTTAGTAAAGAACTTGAAAAAAATACTGCCTATTGGGCAGAAGCTTATGCAAAATCGATATCCTTAGCCGCAGGGCAATTTTGTACTCAACCAGGTCTAATTTTGAGTTTAAAGGGATCGGTTTTCACAAACTTCACTAATTTATTAGTAGCTGAAATCAAAAAAATAGATGCTAATTGTATGTTGCATCCTGCTATTTTTGAAGGCTTTCAATTCAATAAAAACAAAGCACAATCACAACCGGAACTAGAAGTTTTGACCGATGAAACTTTCGCTAAAAACTCTAATTATGCACTCTCAAGTATTGTAAGAGTTGATGGCGGTGCATTTTTAAAGAACCGTATTTTGCATGAGGAAGTCTTTGGGCCTTATACGCTTCTTGTGGAGTGTGAGTCTTTGGCGCAAATGAAATCAATCATTATGAATTTAGATGGGCAGTTGACAGCTTCATTAATAGCAACTGAAGAGGAAGCAAAAGCCAGTTTTGAAATTATTGACGCACTTCAAAATCGTGTAGGACGTCTTGTTTTTAACGGAGTTCCAACAGGAGTTGAGGTGTGTAATTCGATGGTCCATGGCGGTCCTTATCCAGCATCTACAGACAGTCGATTTTCTGCTGTAGGAGTCCACGCGATCAAGCGTTGGGTTCGTCCTTTTAGCTTTCAGAATTTCCCAGACAGTCTACTTCCAGAGGCTCTAAAAGAACTGAATCCACTGGGTATTAAGCAAACACGTATTTAATTTAAATTTTAATGAGCAAAGCTGAATTCAAATGTATTGATGCCCATACTTGTGGAAACCCCGTTCGGGTGGTGACTACAGGTCATCCTCCTTTGGTGGGCGCCAATATGAGTGAAAAACGTCAGCATTTTCTAAATGAATTTGATTGGATTCGAAAAGGCTTGATGTTTGAGCCTAGAGGTCATGACCTTATGAGTGGGAGTTTTTTATATCCACCTCACGATCCTTCCAACGATGTTGCAATCTTATTTATCGAAACTTCGGGCTGTTTGCCAATGTGCGGCCATGGAACCATTGGCTCTATTACTGTCGCTTTAGAAGCAGGGCTGATCACTCCAAAAACTGCAGGAGTAGTTAAAATGGAAGCACCTGCTGGACTCGTAGAAATTGAGTATTCACAACTAGGCTCTAAAGTTGAGTGGGTAAAAATCACCAATGTTAAAAGTTATTTAGCAAAAGAGGCATTAAGTATCGAAGATGCCAATTTAGGATTGCTAACGTTTGATGTCGCGTATGGAGGGAATTTTTATGCCATTGTGGATCCTCAAAAAAACTTTTCTGGTGTTCAAGATTTTACGGCTTCAGAACTGATTGGAATTTCTCAAAAATTACGAACACAAATCAATTCAAATTATCCAAATCAATTTATACATCCCGAGAATTCTACAATAAATGGGGTGTCTCATATCCTTTGGACAGGAACGCCTTTGAATCCAAGTTCATCAGGGAGAAATGCTGTATTTTATGGAGATAAGGCCATTGATAGAAGCCCTTGTGGCACCGGCACTTCAGCACGTATGGCGCAACTTTATGCTAAAGGACAATTACAAAGAGGTCAAAAATTCGTTCATGAAAGTTATATAGGAAGTACATTCACGGGCTGTATTGAAGCGGTCAGTTCTGTTGGACCCCACAAGGCTATAGTGCCAAGTATTCAAGGTTGGGCACGGATTTATGGATACAATACGATTAGTATTGATTCCGATGATCCGTATGCTCATGGATTTCAAGTTTTATAGCGATGCAAAAAAAAGTCACAATCATAGGGGGAGGAATCATTGGGTTGAGTACAGCGTATTTTTTGCAAAAAGAAGGCTGTGAGGTAACCATTGTCGATTGCTCTAATATGAATAGTGGGGCTTCTTATTCTAATGCAGGGTATGTGTGCCCGAGTCATTTTATCCCTCTAGCAGCCCCTGGTGTTGTGCGTAGTGGACTGCGTTGGATGTTGGATGCTTCCAGTCCTTTGTATATTAAACCCAATTTAAATAGGGACTTTTTAAAATGGGCATGGGCTTTTAATAAGTCTGCGAATTCACGCCTTGTTCAAAAAAATGCCATTCACCTTCGAGATTTTACAATATTCAGTCAAGAGTTATTTCAAACTATAAAAAAAGAGGAACAGTTTTCATTTCAGTATGATAAAAAAGGATTGTTGATGTTGTGTCAAACCGATAGACAATTGGAAAAAGAATTAGAGATTCTGACCCTGGCAAACAGTCTCAACGTGCATGCTAAAGAAATATCAAAAGCAGAGCTTAAAATTATGGAACCTTCTATTGAAATCAATGGTTTAGGAGGAGTGTATTTTAAAAATGATCATCACAGCACCCCAAGTGATTTTATGCAGCAATTAAAAGCGTATTTAAAGTCTAAAGGCGTCCATATGTTTGCCAATGAACGTGTTCTCGATTTTAATATGAAACAGGGTAAAATAGACAGTGTAGTCACAGACAAACAAACGCTACATTCAGATGAATTTGTAATGGCTTCCGGTTCTTGGTCAGCAGATTTATGTAAAAAAATAGGTTTAAAATTACTGCTTCAAGCGGGGAAGGGTTACAGCATGCAAACAGAATACAAAACAGGAATTAGTATTCCAACTATTTTAGCAGAAGCTAAGGTGGCTGTGTCGCCCATGGATGGTTTTACCCGTTTTGCTGGGACGATGGAAATTGCCGGTGTCAATCACAATATAAACAGAAAAAGAGTGGGAGTGATAGCGAAAGCTGTCCATCAGTATTATCCTTCTATTAAATTATCAACATCCGAAATAGAAGCGGTCACATGTGGACTTCGTCCACTTTCACCTGATGGCTTACCTTATATTGGAAAACCACAGTCCTGTGAAAACATGACCATTGCTTCTGGACACGCCATGTTGGGTTGGACGTTAGGCCCTGGTACAGGAAAATTAGTATCGGAATTAATTCTCAATAAAAAAAGTTCCTTAGACATCAGTCCTTACCATCCCAACAGAAGATTTTAAGTTCCTTAGAAAACCTTATTTTATTTAAATTTATGTAGTTTTGGAGAAACGATATTTCTTGCATTATGAAACAACTATTTTCACTTTTAAGTCTTAGCGTATCTGTAATGAGTACGCTGTTTGCTCAAACAGAGCTAGACCTTATTAATGCCGTCAATTTAGATTCTTTAAGTCAAACACTTCAAGAGTTTACTGGAGAAGTAGCAACAAGTGTTGGGGGTAATAGTGTGACAATACTAAACAGAGGGCAAGCTAACAATGAACTTGCAGGTGATTATTTGGTAGAAAAATTCAATGCGATGGATAATTTATCTGTCAATACTCAAGCTTTTAATACCAACGGACGTAATATCATTGCGACGCAGCTAGGAAAAACCAATCCAAACGATATTTATATTATTTGTGCCCATTACGATACAGTGGCAGACTACTGTGCTGATGACAATGCTTCTGGGACAGCGACCGTCTTAGAAATTGCACGAATTTTATCGACACAATGTATGGATAATACGCTTGTTTATGCTTTATGGGATGAAGAAGAAATTGGTCTAAGAGGCGCGAATTTTTATGCCACTCAAGCCAATAATAATGGGGATAACATATTGGGTGTTTTGAATATTGACATGATGGGGTATGATGGTGATGGTGATGATGATTTTGATATTGATGTGCGTCCTATTGCGAACTCTCTAGCAATGAAAGATGATCTTGTCAATTTATTGTCTACGTATAATTTTAATTTAAACGTTAATGTGGTGAACCCAGGAACGACAGCTAGTGATCATGCACGTTTTTGGGATCAAGGATTTTCTGCGGTGTTGGTTGGAGAGTCTTGGGAAAATAGTGATCAGACACCTTACTACCATTCATCTGCGGATCGTTTAAGCACTTTGGATTTGCCGTATTTTTATGAGTTAGCTAAATTGATTATGTCATATATGGTGACCAAGGCGAGTTTGGTTTCTGTTGACAATTCACTAACAGTGAGTTCTTCGACTTTGACTTCAAACATGAATAATGCCAGCTATCAATGGGTAGATTGCAATACAAACCTTCCATTAATTTCTGAGGTTAGTCAATCCTTTTCTCCTACAGCTAGTGGTAGTTACGCCGTTGAAGTGACTGTAGGCTCTTGTACGGAATTAAGTTCATGTGTAGACTATACATCTTTAGGTTCCGACACATTCAAATTAAATACAATTAAAATCTATCCGAATCCTGCTTCGTCCACATTGAACATTGAGCATTCTTTGAATGAGGATTTGACGCTTGAGTTGTTCTCGTTAGATGGTAAGAAGATTCTCCAAAAAGTTTTAACAGAAAAACGCTCAAAATTAAATATCAGTCAATTTGCTCAAGGAGCATATTTTGCCCGACTGACACAAAATAAAAAGGTGTTTTCCCAAAAAATAGTGATTGGTAATTAGATTCTAAGATATTTTAAAAATTAAGACTGAAGGGCTGTAAAATACTTGTAAAACAGCGGGATTGTTTCAATTCCTTTATAATAATTGAACAGTCCAAAATGTTCATTAGGGGAGTGGATGGCATCACTGTCCAACCCAAACCCCATTAAAATAGTTTTACTTTTTAATTCTTTTTCAAATAAGGCTACAATGGGGATGCTTCCCCCCCCACGTTGTGGAATGGGTGCGGTTCCAAACGTATCCTGATAAGCCATCGCAGCCGCTTTATATCCAACAGTATCTATGGGTGTTACATAGCCTTGACCTCCATGATGTGGAGTCACTTTCACGGTTACTCCATCTGGAGCGATACTTTCAAAATGAGCTTTAAAAAGTAACGTAATCTCTTCACAGTCCTGATTAGGAACTAAACGCATTGATATTTTTGCGTAAGCTTTGCTTGCAATAACAGTTTTGGCACCTTCGCCTGTATAGCCACCCCAAATACCGTTCACATCTAGTGTGGGACGAATGGAGTTACGTTCGTTGGTTGAGTAGCCTTTTTCGCCATAGACGGCATTAATTTTTAAAGAATCTTTATAGTCTTCTAATGAAAACGGTGCTTTTGCCATTTCTGCACGTTCCTCATCAGATAAGTTTTCGACCTTGTCATAAAAACCAGGAATGGTAATATGATTGTTTTCATCATGTAATGAGGCAATCATTTTTGCTAATATATTGATTGGGTTAGCCACGGCTCCCCCGTAAATTCCAGAGTGTAAGTCTCTGTTAGGTCCTGTAACTTCAACTTCTACATAGCTCAAACCTCGAAGGCCTGTTGTGATAGAAGGTGTGTCTTTCGCAATCATTCCGGTATCCGAAATTAAGATGACGTCATTTTTTAGTTTGGCAGTATTATTTTTGACAAATTCAGCTAGATTTTCACTTCCAACTTCTTCTTCGCCTTCAATCATAAATTTAACGTTACACGGCAGTTGATCTGTTGAGGTCATAAATTCAAGCGCTTTGACGTGCATATACATTTGTCCTTTATCATCACAAGCTCCTCGTGCAAATATGGCACCTTCGGGATGGAGTTCGGTTTTTTTAATAATGGGTTCAAAAGCTGGAGCGTCCCATAATTCAATAGGATCTGCGGGTTGCACATCATAATGACCGTACACTAAAATTGTTGGGAGTTTAGGGTCTATCAGTTTTTCGCCATAGACAATAGGAAACCCTTTTGTTTGACAAATTTCTACGGCATCACATCCTGCTGTTTTTAGACTGTTAGCGACAAAGTCAGCGGTTTTAAACACCTCTTTTGAGTAAGCAGAATCCGCACTAACTGATGGGATTCTAAGTAGTTCGAAAAGTTCTTGAACGAAGCGGTCTTTATTTGATTCTAGATAAGATTGTAATGAATTCATAGCTTGAAAATTGTGAATGTAAAGTTACAAAAATCCTCATAAATAAATAGTTCGATCTACTATTTGTATTTATAAACTATTGTTTATATTTGCGTCCCTATTACTAGGGATGTTTAGCGGGCGTGGTGGAATTGGTAGACACGCTAGACTTAGGATCTAGTGCCGCGAGGTGTGGGAGTTCGAGTCTCCCCGCCCGCACTAAACAAAAAAAAGCTTCTCATTTTGAGAAGCTTTTTTTATTTAATTTTTTCAAACCTAAGTTTATTAATAAGCTGTTCTGATGAAAAGACATTTTGTAACATAGTACGATTGTTTGTATTTGTAAACAGGTCGATTATTTTTTTATTACTATCAATAATAAGATTAAGCGTTTGATCTAAGTTTGCAAAGTTGTTGTTTTTATAAAATTCTAAATAAATAATTAACTGTAGATCTTCATTATTAATAAGATACCTAACACCCGCTTTAATAGCTGCTTTTACTCCCTTGTTTTTTTTTACATCTATGACAGATCCATTATCAAAGGATTTAATTTCTTTTAGTTTGTCCAAGGTGCTGTCCTTACTTGCGTTATTTACAGAACATATCTTTTGAATATCCTTAATTAAAAGCGTATTAAATGGGTATTCTTTAATCTCTTTTTCATTATTAGAAAACACGACGATGACTCCTTTTTTCATACTAGTTTTCATTGGTTTTTAGGAAACTGACACAGACTTGCTTTTATAAAGGTATCGCAGTTTTGAAAGTGTTTTGTTTTCTCGTCTATAAGCCCATGCAATTTGTCCTAATTGCCACACAATTTTAATTGAATCCTTTATTGATAGATTTGAGTTATCGGCATGAATCCACCCTTTTAAAGGTTGCTCGCAAAGTAGTTGTTTTGTTTTTTTTAAGCCAAAATGTAAAGTGATTCTTTTAAATATTTCAATGTCAAAAATCCATTTTGTAATAAATTTTTTTCTACGAGTTCGAGAAACTCTGTAAAAACGATTCCTTTCATGTTAAATTCATATTAATTCGTTTGTGCATCAATAGGCTATAGCTCTATCAATCTTCTTTACGTAATCTTCATATTTTAAAGGTTTTAAAATATATCCAGAGATTCCAATAGTGTAACATTCTATAAGATCTTTAGGGTTGTTAGATGTTGTTAAAATAATTACAGGGATGTGTTTTAAATCTGTATTCTTCTTTAGAATTGTTAAAAATTCAATACCACTCACTTCAGGCATGTTTAAGTCTAATAAAATAATATTTGAAATGGCACTCGTGTCTTGTAAAAGTTCAAGAGCTTCTTCGGTATCTTTTGTTGAGTTTACAAGATGCTCCAACGGTATCTGTATTTTAATTTAAACCTAAATCTAAAATTTTAATTATGAAAAACAAAAAAATTTATTTTTTGGCCTTATTAACAATGGCCTTAGTATTTAATTCATGTGATACAAATACTGAAGAATTTCAAGCAGTATCACCATCCGATTCGTTTGAAACAAAATCGGGATCAATAATTGTGAACCCCCTCTCCAGCTCGTTTGAAATAGTTGTTACAGCTTCAGAAGCATATACAGCGGACCGTTCTCTTCCAATTGAAGTGACCAACGCCTCAACAGGAAGTGCACTTCAATATAGTTTTAGTGGAAATGTAGAAATTAGAGCAGGTGAACTCACAGGCTCTACCATGGTAGGATTTGAATTGGCTAATATACCATCAGGTGTAACCCAAGACCTTGTTCTTAGGTTAGTGTCAACTTCTGAAGAAATTACTATTTCTTACACAAAAATTTGTATTTCTAATGATGTAATGGTAAAACTTATTTTTGATAATTACCCAGAAGAAACAGAATGGCGGATCACAGATTCTGCAAATTCAGTTGTTCAATCTGGAGGGCCTTATCCTGGAGAAACAAGTTTTGAAGCGTCTTACACACTTCCTGATGGAAATTATACGTTTACAATAACTGATATTTATGGAGACGGAATATGTTGTAGTTACGGAGACGGTTCATATCTAGTAGAATTACCAAATTGTTCGACTATTTTAGGTCAAGGAGGTGAATTTGGCGCTTCAGAATCAATTACTTTTTCGTTGCCGTAAACTTCGGTCCTCTGATTCGTATTGCGTAAGTATTTGTTAAGTTTATTTAAAGCGGGATTTCTGTAGCGGAAATCCCGCTTTAGTTTATACTTTTGCAGTGTGAATAATTATAACGTATTAATTGTAGGTGGAGGTGCAGCAGGTTTTTTTGCAGCGATCAATACAGCGATTCAAAACCCGAGTCTTAACATTGCTATTTTAGAGCGTGGCTCTCATGTGCTTTCTAAAGTTAAAATTTCTGGAGGTGGCCGCTGTAATGTAACTCATGCCGAATTTATCCCCAACGAACTGGTCTTAAATTACCCTCGTGGCGAGAAAGAATTGAGAGGTCCCTTTCATAACTATATGACAGGCGATACCATGCAATGGTTTGAAGACCGTGGGGTACCCTTAAAAATTGAAGATGATGGCCGTGTTTTTCCTGTTTCAAATTCGTCACAAACCATCATAGATTGCTTTTTAGAAGAAATCAAAACGCATCAAATCGACGTATTATTAAATCATTCTGTTCAAGGAATTGATCATAGTAATGATGAGTGGAGTTTAGATACGACCAAAGGCGTTTTTAGAGCGCCAAAATTATTAATTGCCACAGGAAGCAATCCTAAAATCTGGAAACTATTAGAATCACTTGGTCATACAGTAATTTCTCCTGTACCTTCTTTGTTTACGTTTAATATTAAAGATTCTCGTCTGAAAACAATACCTGGAGTTGTCGCTCCAGATGTTCATATTTCTGTGGTCAATAGCAATTTGGAATCTGAAGGTCCTTTGCTCGTAACACATACAGGGCTTAGTGCGCCTTCCATTTTGAAACTATCCGCTTATGGTGCTTTGGAGTTGGCAGAAAAACACTATAAATTTCAAATTAAAGTTAATTTTATCAAACATGATTTTTTAGAATGTTTAGAACAGTTGTTGGAATTCAAATCGCAGTTTCCAAAAAAAACAATTTTAAAATCGTCTCAATTTGATCTTCCAAAACGCTTGTGGGAACAATTGGTAATTGCTTCAAATCTAGCGAGCGATCTTCGATGGGCTGAAATTAACAAACAACAATTACAAGAACTCTCCTGTCAACTAACAGAAGCAGTATTCAATGTTGATGGCAAAAGCACATTTAAAGAAGAATTTGTCACCGCAGGGGGTGTAGAATTGAAAGGGGTCAATTTTAAAACCTTTGAGAGCAAACAGTTTAAAAATTTATTTTTTGCTGGAGAAGTTTTAAATATTGACGCAGTAACTGGTGGCTTCAATTTCCAAAATGCCTGGACTAGTGCGTTTATTGCGTCACAACAGTTATGTAAATAACAAATAAATAAAGGGAAGTTAGTATCTTTGTCCTTCATGCCAATTTTATGATTGTAAACGAATTCATTCCAAAACCATATCAACATCTTTTAGATCGCGGAATTGCTGCCTATAGCGCCCCGAGTAATATTGCTTTGGTGAAATACTGGGGAAAAAAAGCACATCAAATCCCTGCCAATCCATCTATCAGTTTCACTTTAAATAACTGTAAAACGACAACCGTTCTTAAGTATGAAAAAAAGACGTCCGAAGGATTTTCATTTGATGTATTTTTAGAAGGCGTTATACAAGAAGATTTCAAGCCAAAAATCGAACAGTTTTTCAGTCGAATAGAAATATATCTTCCTTTTCTAAGTGCGTATCATTTTGTGATTGAAACTTCAAATACTTTCCCACACAGTTCAGGGATTGCATCTTCAGCTTCAGGAATGAGTGCTTTGGCATTGTGTTTAATGCAGATAGAACAACAGTTAAATCCAACTATTTCAAAAGAATTTTTCAATAAAAAAGCATCCTTCTTAGCACGTTTAGGATCTGGAAGTGCCTGTCGAAGTATAGAAGGCAATTTGATTGTATGGGGCGCTCATGCAAACATTAAAGGAAGTTCAGATTTAGTAGGGGTAAAATACCCATATGAGGTCCACCAGAACTTTAAAAATTACCACGATACAATTCTTTTAGTCGATAAAGGCGAGAAGCAAGTGAGCAGTACTGTAGGGCATAATTTAATGCACAACCATCCATTTGCTGAACAACGCTTTGAACAAGCACATTCCAATATGGATGCCTTAATTTTAGTTTTAAAATCAGGAGATTTAAATACATTCATTAGCATCGTAGAGCGGGAAGCACTCACGCTTCATGCCATGATGATGAGCAGTGATCCGTATTTTATATTAATGAAACCCAACACCCTCCAAATCATAAATAAACTATGGGAATTCAGAGCAAAAACAGGACTCCATATTTGTTTTACACTGGATGCTGGTGCCAATGTTCATGTGTTGTTCCCTGAATCTGAAGCCAAACAAATTCAAGAATTTATAAAAACTGAGTTGGCAGTACATTGTCAAAATGGACATTTTATTGAAGACATGTTGGGTCAAGGTGCACAACCAATAAAAATTTAATGTATATTTGAAGTCTAAGTTAATCCAATGAAAGGACCACTTTTTTATTCTAAAATCTTACTCTTCGGAGAGTATGGAATCATAAAAGATTCTAAAGGACTATCTATCCCTTATAATTTTTATAATGGTGCTCTGAAAATGGATAAAAACTCTAGTTTATCAGCGGAAGAGTCGAATCGTAATTTAAAGAAATTTCTAAAGTACTTATCTAATATAGACACTAATTTGGTGACGTTTGATATAGCTCAATTAGAACAAGACATTAAAGCTGGAATGTATTTTGATTCTTCAATACCACAAGGCTATGGGGTAGGAAGTAGTGGTGCATTGGTTGCTGCGTTGTATGATAAATATGCTCAAGATAAAATCACTGTTTTAGAAAATCTTACCCGTGAAAAATTATTAAAACTCAAAGTTATTTTTTCGGAAATGGAATCTTTTTTCCATGGTAAATCATCTGGTTTAGACCCACTAAATAGTTATCTAAGCATTCCGATTCTTATAAATTCTAAAGACAATATTGAAGCTACAGGTATTCCTTCTCAAAACACTAATGGCAAAGGAGCCGTCTTTTTACTTGATAGCGGAATCATAGGAGAAACCGCCCCGATGGTTGGTATTTTTATGGAGAAAATGAAGCAAGAAGGTTTCAGAACAATGCTTAAAAATCAATTCATCAAACATACAGATGCTTGTGTTGAAGATTTTTTAAAAGGAGATGTTAATTCCCTTTTCAAAAACACCAAACAATTGTCTAAAGTCGTTTTAAATCACTTTAAGCCCATGATTCCGAAGCAATTTCATACAATATGGAAAGCGGGTATTGAATCAAATGCCTATTATCTCAAACTCTGTGGATCTGGAGGAGGAGGGTATATTTTAGGATTTACAGAAGACTTTCAAGCAGCTCAAAAAGCACTTATAGGTCATAAACTAGAAGTCGTATATAACTTCTAAACTTACACTATGTTTACGCCAATTCAAAAACAGATGATGCTAAAGTTATTTAGCATGTTTGTAGTTGTGAGAGGTTTTAATCTTGCGCTTATTGTGATTGCCCAATATATTACGGCTGTTTTTATTATGGCACCCCCCTCTCAATCCCTTTATGAAATTTTGTTCGATCGTCCTCTTTTTGCATTAATTTCCGCAACGGTCGGAGCTATTGCATCAGGGTATATTATCAATAATTTTTACGACAGCGAAAAAGACAGTATCAATCGTCCTCGTAAATCAACTCTAGAGCAATATGTCAGTCAAAACACAAAGTTAGTTCTCTATTTTATAATTAATTTTATTGTTGTATTCATCGCAAGCTATGTATCCTTTCGGTCGGTATTATTCTTTTCAATTTATATTTTCGCAATCTGGTTTTATTCTCACAAAATCAAAAAAATGCCAATTATTGGAAATTTGATTTCAGCAATTTTAACGATCACCCCTTTTTTTGCAATCTTTTTGTATTATAAGAACTATAGCGGTTTGATATTTGTTTTTGGGTTTTATTTGTTTCTTATTCTGTCGATGCGAGAACTCGTAAAAGATCTAGAAAACCTAAAAGGTGATCTTACTTTAGATTATAAAACCATCCCCGTTGTTTATGGAGAAAAAATAGCTAAAATTATGATAGCACTTTTAGTGGCGATTAATATTTTAGTGACATTATTTGTAGTAACTACATACGATTTGGGCACGATGGATTATTTCTTTTATGGAAGTATGACTTTACTTTCTATAGTTGTTCTTCTTGTGTTTCTAGCCCAGAGTCAACGACAGTATGTGAGAATTCACAATCTATTAAAGGTCCTTATTTTATTAGGCGTTTTTAGCATTGTTTTATTAAACCCTACACTTGTTCTGTCAAAGATATTATAAGTAAAAAAATAACACTCATTGCCAATGAATGCGTTACATTTGCAAAAAATTAATCATGGCAAAAGCGAATAAACATTCAGATAAACGTGTAGGAAAGTCGAGACCATCAAAATTGAAGGCGCCTGAAACTTCATACGCAAAGAAAAAGTCAACGCCTTCAAAGTCAAAGGCGAACTCTAAGTCCGATGAAATTCGTTTAAACAAATACATTTCAAATTCTGGGATGTGTTCACGTCGTGAAGCAGATATGCATATCAGTATTGGGAGTGTTATGGTCAACGGAAAAGTTGTTACCGAAATGGGATATAAGGTCCGTTTGGAAGACGAGGTTCGTTTTGATGGTGCACGTATCAATCCTGAGAAAAAAGCGTATGTCTTATTAAATAAACCCAAAGGTTTTGCAACCACCACAAGTGAAGGCAAAGGGAGAACAGTGATGGATTTAGTAGCCAATGCTACAGATGCAAAAATTAGACCTATAGGACGTCTAGGGAGAAACTCTCTCGGACTGATTCTATTTACTAATGATGAACAAATGCATGCTAAGTTTACAAACTCTAAACATGGAGTGACTCGTTTGTTTCATATGGAATTAGATAAGCCTTTAAAGTTTGAGCATTTAAAAAGCATTCAAGAAGGCTTTAAATATGAAGGAAAGTTAGTTTCTGTAGAGGCGATTAGTTATATCGAAGGAGTCTCTAAAAACGAAATTGGACTTCAAATAAAAAACACGGGCAACACTATTTTAAGACTGATCTTTGATCACTTTAAGTACGAAATTGTTAAAATGGATTGTGTAACTATCGGACCCCTTTCCAAAAAAGACTTACCAAGAGGACATTGGAAACATCTTACAGAGCAAGAAATAAGCAATTTAATGATGCTTTAATTTTCTTAGCATTCTTTGATTCCATAACTCCCATGCTAAAACACCCAAAACAGGAAGGTATTCTAAACATAGAATAACCCCTTTTTCTTCCACACTAAATTGATGGTAAGCAAAATAGCTTAAAATCAAGGTGTAACTCCAAACCTTAGCAAACTTAAAGGGTGTGAAAATAGAGAGTAACAACAGGCTAATGATATACCATGGGTGCACCGTTGTAGATATTAAATAATAGCCTGTAAATACCCATAAAACAGTGGTAATAAGTGCTGTTGTTTTAGTTTTATTTTGCAGCAATTGGTAGATTATTTGCAGACCTATAAAACTCACAACGATGACACCCATGCTGTGAATTAGTTCAAAATTTAAGATTGTTTCTACCCCCCAGTTTAAAAGGTAATAAAAACTTGCATTAAACTCAAACTTAGAAAACCATAGACCAATGGTAGCACTGTAATTTTCAAAAAAGTTATCCTTTAAAAAGGGAGCGAAAAGCAGCATGAAAACAATTCCAACAGTTAAGTAAAATCGAATGCTTTTTTTCCACCCTAATTTATTTAAAAATAAAGGAAGACTTAGTATAGGCACTAATTTTACAGCAATTGACAATGCCATTGTTAGGGCCGCTAAATGCCATTTTTGTGTGTGCACATAATACAGTGCCATGACAAAAAAGAATAACATCAACCCCTCAAAATGCAGATTACCCGTCAGTTCAACAATCACCAAAGGATTTAATATAAACCAATAGATATTCATTGTGGGCAGTTGTAGTTTTCTGAGTAGTTTTTTACCAAAAAAGAGGATTCCTATGTCTGCGCCAATTAATAGGAGTCTCAGTATGACAACCGACCCTAAAATGCTGTGTTTAGAAATTATCGCAGCCAATATAAATGGTAGTTGGTGTAGGGGTGGGTAATTGGAATAATGCTCTGCGCTTAACGCTCCCATGCCCTCAAAAAGGGTCTTCATTTGTGGAAACAAATTGGGTTGGGAAATCATTAAATTATCAGGAGTCGTCAAATAGGGGTTGAGCCCTGATAAAATTAACCGCCCATCCCATATAAAGCGGTAAAAATCTTGAGACAAATTTGGAATTGCAGCTATAAAAACCAATCGCAAAGCAAGAGCTAAATACGTTAGATGCTGCTCTTTTATTTTAACTTGCCTCAAGATTAAATAATAACAACCGAAAAGAACACTATATAGCGTGAGAAGCGTGAAATGTTCGAAACGTTCTAAATCGTATGCCCAAAGTGCATATAAGACCATGCTAAGACCACCCCAAAGAAATAAGATGTTTTTTGAATTTAATATTGACCTATTGAATTCCACAAGTCAGGGGGTAAGTGATTAAACTTTAGATGAAAGCGATTTGAAAAATACAAATCCAAAACCTAGGAAAAGCATCAGATGAAAAGGAAATAATCCAAAATCACCACCTTGATCGCCAACAATAAATGCACTGTACATTCCAAAACCAAAATAGAGCATCAAAATCCCTTCAAATATGACATTTGTAGAGATATTTTTTTTGAGATACTTATTAGTTTTCCATGTGTCAGTCAGCGCATTGATATTAAATTTTGGAGTTCGCACAAAATCACTACGTTTGCCAAAATGACCTTCTAGTACTGCAATTGAATTGTGTAATGAGAACCCCATTGCAATCGAAAAAAATGTAAAAAACAGGATGATATACTGCACAAAATTTTTGAGACTTGATCCATGTGATTTTTTGTACATAAACCAATAGCAAATAAAGAAGATAAGTGTGCTAATCACAAAAAAGCTCATCACATAAAAATACATTTTTAAATGTGCATATTCATTCTTTATGTAAAGCATCGGGATGCTTAGGATTCCTACAATTAAGACATTCAAAAACATGGTGCTATTTAATAGGTGAAGTAAGCTGTGCAGTTTTGTTTTTGCAGAAATATTTTTACTTTTTAAGACACGCCACATCATTTTCTGAAAGTTCTCCGCACCACCTTTGTTCCATCTGAACTGTTGAGATCTTGCAGCACTGATTGCAACAGGTAATTCTGCAGGAGTTTCAACGTTCTCTAAATATTTAAACTTCCAATCTTTTAGTTGCGCTCTGTAACTTAAATCTAGATCTTCAGTTAAGGTATCACCTTCCCAATTTCCGGCATCAATAATACAAGTTTTACGCCAAACGCCTGCCGTGCCATTAAAGTTGATAAAGTGTCCTTTTGAGTTCCTTCCTACCTGTTCTAATGTAAAATGAGCATCTAAGGCAAAAGCCTGTATTCTTGTTAAGATTGAATAATTACGATTAATATGTCCCCAACGAGTTTGTACTACACCAACGGCTTCATCCTTAAAAAAGGGTATTGTACGTTTCAGCCAATCTGTTTGTGGTAAAAAATCGGCATCAAATATGGCAATATATTCCCCTTTTGCATCGACCAGACCTTCTTTGAGCGCTCCAGCTTTGAACCCCTCACGGTTTGTTCTTTGAATGTGTTGAATGTCAAAGCCTTCTTTTTGTAAAGCTTCTATTAAAGTAGCGGTAGATTCTACAGACTCATCTGTGGAATCATCAAGCACCTGTATTTCTAATTTATCTTTTGGGTAGTCAATAAGGACGATATTTTTTAATAAGCGATCCATCACATAAATCTCGTTAAATACTGGAAGTTGTATGGTCACATAAGGAATCTCCTCTGTATTTGAAAAATCAAACTCAGGACTGTTTTCTTTGTTTTTTTGAGATCCTAGATAATTGAATAACAAATTCAATTGAGCTAAAGCATACATAAATATGAGTATGAGCGCAATAGAGTAAACGCAAATTATGATGATTTCTAATAGCATTATTTGAAACTGTATTTAATTATCCAAGTTAATATCTTAATTCCTGCAAATATACTACCTTTTAACGTACCAGAAACCTTTGAAACTCCAATTCTATTTCGATACTTTACAGCGATTTCTTCGTATGTGAATTTTTGTTTTAATATTTTTAATTGCATTTCAACCGTCCATCCATAAGTGGGGTCTTCCATTTGTAAGCGCATCAACGTATCAAACTTAATTGCTCTAAACGGCCCGAGATCTGTAAATTTTGATTTAAAAAACAAGGCCATTAAGCTAGTTGCAAGCCAATTTCCAAAAATTTGTTGAGGCTGCATCGCTCCTTTTTCTCTAAGCTTTTTAACACGACTTCCAATTACAAAATCAATATTTTTTTCGATCATAGGTGCCACAATCTTGGTGAGTTCTTCTGGGTAGTCACTGTAATCTCCATCCAAAAACACGACAATATCTGTATCTTTTTTTTGCTGTTTTATATATTCAATTCCTTTTAAACAGGCATTGCCATAACCCGATTTAAGTTCTGTTAGGACGGTTGCACCAGCCTCTTTTGCGTTTTTTGCTGTAGCATCGGTTGAGTTATTGTTGACCACGATAATTTCATCCACAAAAGGCGGTAAGTCTTTTATCACTTTAGCTATTGAATCTTCTTCATTATAAGCGGGGATAATAACTTTTATAATATTTTGATTGCGATTGGGTGTGTTCAAAATAGGATCTATTTTTCGTTGAGTTGATCCATTAAATTCATCTCATTACCAAGCAATACAGCACTGCTTCCAATACGCCCTTCCTCAGGTCCATTTTCTAATTTCAAAACCCCTCTAGGACAAACGGCACTACAAACACCACAACCCACACAGCTCGCACGCACAATATTTTCACCCTTTTGAGCATAAGCGCGTACATCAATCCCTTGTTCGCAATACGTAGAACAATTGCCGCATGATATACATTGACCACCATTGGTAGTGATTCTAAATCGTGATTTAAAACGTTGAATCACTCCCATATAAGCGGCTAAGGGACACCCGAATCGGCACCATACTCTATTTCCGAAAATAGGATAAAATCCAGTACCAATTACTCCTGCAAATATTGAACCTATTAAAAAGCCATAGATGTCTTGTATAGTTTGTACTTTGATTCCAAATACTTTGTAGGTTTCTGAAAAATAACCATACAATGTCAAACTGGTCATGACCAGTGCAAATACAAGCACACCGTGTACGAGCCATCGTTCGACTTTCCAAGAAAACAAGGATTTACTTGATAGTTGGCGGTAAGGGTCTCCCAAAGTTTCTGCAAGGCCGCCACAGCCACAGACCCAAGAACAATACCAGCGTTTTCCAAAAAAGTAAACCATTACCGGTACTACGACCAAAGTCAATAAGACACCCCACACTAAAATAAACAAACCAAATCCACCATTTTCTAGGAGCTCATTTAAGTTCCATCGAAAGAAAAAATCATAATCTAATGGAAATGCATTTTTAAAATCATACCATGGTTTTTCAAAGCGTACGAGTATTTCAGGTATTAAAAAAGCAAATACAATTTGAAAAAATAAAACGGAAGTCGTTCTTAAAACCTGATAGTTGTTATGGCGGTATTTAATATACATCCGAACGGCCATCATGGACATGATGACACAATATAAAAATCCATACAAAAACCACTGACTGGCGGGATTCCCACTGAGTGATTCACTGATGGGGTCCACGATATAAATCCAGTTGATCATATAACTCGGTCTGAAATATAAGACCAAGTAAAACAGAATTAAAAACGCAAATACAAACCAGGCGATCCATCCTCTGTTGGTTGCACTGCTTTGATAAATATGGTTGTTTTTAATTCCCGCTGGACCTTTTAGAGGGATAGCTGGAAGCATAAATAGAAGTCCCGCTAATATTGCAAGTCCGAAACTTAAAAGGTAGAGAGTGAGTTTATTTTGAACTACAATACCAGTTCCAGATGATTTCACTATTTGATAAGCTAAACTGTGTGGTTTGGTCCAAATAACTTTCCCCCATTCTTTGTTTTTTTTATGGTACGCATTGGCGGACTCTACGGCATCAGCAATTGAATGGGCTAGAAAAAAAGGGGTTGAAAAATCTTTATCAACACTGCTGCTTTTTAAGTTTTTTATAAAAACGTTGCTCGTGATGTTGTTTTGAGTTATAATCTCCTCAAAATTAGCAGACGTAAGTTTATAGTGCCCCATAAATATCAGGCTCATAAAAAGAGCAAACACTGCTAAAAGGAGGCCTAAGCCAAGAGTTCTTATGTTGTTCATATTAAGGTTTTAGGGTAAATATTTGTGACCAACTTTTCTTTTTCAACTTAAGGGTTTTATTCGTTTCAGTATTATATTTTTTAAGAACCTCCAAGTAGTAGGTTTTATAAAACTCAGGATCAAAATGAGCAATTTCTAAGTGTTCAAGTACATAGTCGATCGTCTTTTTTTGATCCAACCAACGGTTAAAAATTTCGTGACGCATTCGAATTCCAAATGTATTAATCCCTAGAAATAGTTGGGTTGATTTGTCAAAAGCCATGGTCAAACATTTTGTTTGATCTGGATGCATCCAATGAAAATGAGATTCATTAGGTTTTATATGCTGTTCGCTATTGACCCACCCATAGGTTTGGTATTCAATGTCAAAAAACTTTGCTGAATTGAACCAATGTCCAGGCGTGTAAAGAGTTTCTTTATTGCAAATAGTTTGGGCGACGGTTTCACCCATAATTCGTCCGGTATACCAAACAGCTTCAATAGGTCTTCTGCCCTCAACGGCGGAACGTTGTTCTGCACAATCGCCAATGGCATATATGTCTTTAATGTTTGTTTGCAGATTACGATCTACTAAAATGCCACGATTTGTTTCAATGTTAGAGTTTGATAAAAACCCAATATTTGGTGAGACACCTGCGGTCAGCCCCACAACATCACATTCAATTTCTTCTGCTGTTTCTGAAATCACAATCGATTTAACGGAACCATCTGCATTTGAGTTTATTTGTTTTAAATTCGATGCAAGTCGGAGGTCTATCCCATTTTTCCGAATTTCAGTATTAATCATTTTACTTTCGCCACGAGGCAAAATACCATTCCAATAACTTTCTTCTCTTACTAGAAAAGTGACAGGAATATGACGCGAATGAAACATTTCAGCCAACTCAATTCCAATCAGTCCTCCACCAACAATGACCGCTCGTTTACAAACGCTGTTGTTAGGGGCGTAGGTTTCTAGGGCGTCTAAATCTTGCTTATGGTACAGGCTAACCACCCCTTTTAGGTCTTGACCGGGCCACCCAAATTTATTGGGTTTACTTCCCGTGGCAATGATGAGTTTGTCAAAAGATAGATGTTCGCCATCCGAAAAAACAAGGGTCTTTTGAAAGGTGTCAATTTGTTCTACAAATCCTTTTTTTAGAGCGATATCATTTTTTTTCCAAAACCAATCCTCATAAGGTTGTGTGTGCTTAAACTTCATGTGTCCCATATAGACGTACATCAATGCTGTTCTAGAGAAAAAATAGTCTGTTTCGGAAGAAATGACTGTGATTTTTTTATTGGAACGTTTTCGGATATGCCTGGCAGCAGTAATACCTGAAATGCCATTTCCAATAATAGCAATGTGTTCCATGCTAAATGAGTTTATGGGAGTTAGTTCTTAGAGGTTGATGTTGAAACCCTTAAATTTTAGAATTATAAAGTTAATGAATATATTTTATATAATAAGCTTCTAGTTTCTTCGGAGTTGCTCCAAAGAATTTTTTTAGGTGAATCACCCAAAAATGATACTGTAATACCCAAACTCCATTGGATTGATACCTTCGAGACGATGTTGTTAGCCAATACGGAAGCACTTCAAAATCGTACTGTTCATAAAGCTTATAAATCAAATCATTGTCTTCATAAATCACAAAATCTTCATTAAAACAACCTAAATTTTCAAAGGCTGTTTTGTCTACAAACAAACTTTGATCACCTCCGCGGCACGATTTCCAGTTGAATTGTGTGAACCAACCTGCAAGTTGTAACCACCAATGGTTGCTGTCAAACTTCATTTTGAAACAGCCTGTTTTGGAGCCGTTCTGTGTGGCATCTAAAATATACTGGTCAAAGTTTTCTGGAGGGATGGAGTCTGCATGTAAAAAATACAAAACAGTACCATTTGATTGTGAAGCTCCAAGGTTCATTTGTTTTGCACGTCCTTTAGGACTGTTTATTAAGACAATCGAAGGCTGTGTTTTTGAAATTTCGGACACTATTTCTTGTGATCCATCAGTACTTCCACCGTCTACGACGAGTATTTCCGAAATTGATGCTGTACTGCTGTGAAGCGTTAAATAGTTCAATAAGAAACCTATATTTTCAGCTTCGTTTAATACAGGAATTATAACACTGATACTATTCATTCAGAGACCAGTTGTAATTTTGATAGTTAATTTTTGTTTCAGGGAATAGTTTTACAACACTGTAGCTGTTGAGGTAACTTATAAAGGCATCTCCTTTTGGAAAATCAGACTTAAACCATTTGAAAATTTTTGAAATTGTAATTTCTGATGCTGTTAAACTATTTTTTGAGGCGTCGTTAATAAACTCTTTTGCAGCCTGATCTAATTGGTCGTTTAAAGTTTCGGACTCATAGGCACAATTCAAAAGTTTTGGACACGACTCAGAAGCACAAACTATTGCGAAATGAATGCGCGGATCTCCCATAGGTCTTAAAATTTCATGTTCAATCCTTTCTAGTGACATTGATTTACCACCTATTTTAAAAAACATTTGCCCCCAAGGTTCACTTATATCCTTGATGCTTTTTATAGGGTAGTTGTCTAGAACCAGTTGAACAGTAAATGCATTATAAGCATTGATCCAATAGGCTTTTATTTCAGCGTTGTTCCAGCTATCTTTTGGAGGATTTGATGCTAAAACATTAAGATACACCTTGAATGTGTCTCTGTTTTTTTGCATTTTTTTGTAGTTTACATCTCCATTTTGAGCTACATAAAGCTGTAGGATTTCGGTCCATTTAGAGTGGTCGATTTTTTGCGCACTAACAGTGCAGAAACACAAAAGTAAGCTATAGATTAAAAAGCGGATCAGTTTCATGTGTGAGTTAGGTTAACAGCAACCACCGCCATCATAATGGAATGTGGAGTCGCTAATGTAGATGTCGTTTCGGTTTAAGTTTGCTAGGGCAGCAGCGGTTTTATCACAAATGGCTAAAGGTTGATTTTTTACTAAAACATGCCCCGCCTTATCGTCAAAAAAGTCTTCTTTTCCATAAAAAATGGCTGCTTTTCCTGTGAAAACACACGGGCCGTCTGCAGGCATTGGGTCTTTAATTGCAGCAACTTCAATGGATTCAATATAGATCAACTCTTCAGTCTTATAATGTACTGGGTCAAGAACTCTGTAGGGTTTTCGAGCCCTTATTTCAATAGTTCCAAATCCGGCATCTGTGAGCATTTTCACATATTCCGCAATTGGAATGCTTCCGCTCAAACATAAGGCTCTTAGGCGTTCGTCTTCGCGTAAAGAATCGTTCATGGCTTGCTCACAAGTGGGGTCGCTCATCACCAATTTCCCATGAGGTTTTAAAACACGGTACATTTCAGAAATTGCTTTTTTAAGTTCTTCGACCTTAAAAATATTAAATAAACAATTTTGTGCTGCGACATCAATGCTATTGTCTTCTACAGGTAAGTTGAGCGCATCTCCTTTTTTTAGACTTACAAATTCTTTACTAAACCAAGAGTTTTGTGCTTCGGCTTCTGCAAAATTTTTCTCGGAGGCGTCCAACATTTCATCCACCACATCCACACCAATCACGCCGTCTTTTTGACGACTGAAATATGCAAATTGCAACAATTCCATTCCGCCACCCACGCCGACATACAGTATTTTTGGGTTGTTGGTCAGGTCACGTGCATGCACCGTACTTCCACATCCATAATTCATTTCTTGCATGATTTTAGGAATTTTCAGACCAGGGAGTTCCCAAATAGGGTTGGTGGTACAGCAAAGTCCAATATCAGGACTGAGGGCTGCTTCTTTGTAAACGTCGTGGGTGGTATCTAGGTAGCTCATTCTAGTGTTTTTATCAGTTCTTTAAACAGTGTGATCATATCGGGTTCGGCTTTTGCAGCCATTGCTATAATTTCTGAAATATCGACAGGTTTTAAATTTTCCGGGTCACATTCATCTGTCAAGACTGAGACGGCTGCCACTCTTAATTGAAGGTGATTTGCTACAATAATTTCGGGAACAGTACTCATGCCTACGGCATCCCCGCCCATGAGGTTTAGCATCTTATATTCTGCACGTGTTTCGAGTTGAGGTCCCACAACACTCACATAGACCCCTTTGTGCAATGTAATATTATTTTTAAGGGCAATAGATTCAAAGTGTGCGTTGAGCGTGACGTCATAAGGTGCACTCATATCTACAAAACGTTCCCCTAAATGTTCCACGCCTTTAAATGCTAATGGAGAGCTGCCTTGTAAATTGATATGATCCTCAATCAACATCAGTTCTCCTTTGTTGTAATCTAAATTTAGGGCTCCAGAAGCATTGGAAACCAAAAGCGTCGAAATTCCCAAGTCCTTCATAATACGGACGGGATAGGTCACATCTTGCAGTGTGTAACCTTCGTATAGGTGAAAGCGTCCTTGCATGATGATTGCTTTTTTTCCTTCTAGAATCCCATAGATTAATTTTCCTTTATGAAATTCAACCGTTGCTGTTGGGAAGTTAGGAATGTGATTGTAACTCACTTCTTTAATAATTTCAACATGGTCTAAAAGCTGGCCTAGACCAGTGCCAAGTATAATTCCAATTTCAGGCGATTCAAAGCCTTTTTCTTTTAGATAATTCGAGGTGTCTTCAATAAGTTTCTTCATCATTCTTTTATTGTTTTTATCAGTTCTGGATGTGCTTTTAGATCTTCATATGTGTCAATGTCGTTCAAGGCTTCCAAAAGTTCAACGTTTTGTGGTTCTAAGTCTTTTAAAGTGGTTTCTAAAACCGAATCAGTTCCCCATTGTTTATTTTTAAATATAGCGGGGTAGAGTTTTTTCATTCCTAACAAATAATAACCTCCATCGATTGAGGGCCCTATAACAACATCGTGATGTTCTAAAGCCTTTAGGGCATCTTCAATATGGGTGGGGTTCAAATCATACAAATCACTCCCCACAATCACCACGTTTTCATACGAGTTCTTAAAAGCCGTCTCAAAAGCATCTTCCATCCGCGCGCCTAAATCAGCTCCTTTTTGCAACTTTTTTTGATACACTGTCTCACACCATAAGTCGCTGTGCTGTACTTCTTCCGAGTAATATACGACTTTATCCCCAGAGATTACATTTAAAACAGACTCGGTATGTTGGAGTAAAATAGTATATACTTTTAAGGCATTGCTATCTCCAATAGTTTTGGCAAGTCGTGTTTTGACTTTCCCTAACTCTGGATTTCTCACAAAAACAAGAATCAAATTTTCACTCATATACTTTAGTTCCTTTTAATAAGTAGCTCCCCCAAGATTTTGAATACGCATGTACTTTTGAAGTTTCTTGGGTGTTGTTGTAAACAGCCTTGCCTTTATTAACCCATTCAAAAATGCCTCCATACAAATTGTAAACTGCTGTATAGCCTTCTGCTATGAGTTGTTTGCCAATAATTTCAGAGCGTATGCCAAGCGAACAATACACCACAATCATTGTGTCTTTATCATTCGGAAGGTTGGTTGTTTTTGATAACTTTAATCCTTTAAATCCCAGATGAATAGCATGCTCTAAATGGCTAATTTGATATTCTTCTTCTTCACGCGCATCAAAAAGGAAGGGCTGTGTTGTGAGGTTAGAGAGATCATCGACATATATGTATGGTACAGAATGGTCATTGTATTTGTTTAGCACTTCTTGAATCGAGTCTTGACTCAATCCCTTGGCGCATATCAGACCTATTGCTATAAAAATTAGTTTCTTCATTTTGTTAAGCTACGGTTCCTTGGCAGCTACTTCCTGCACCAGCTGTACAGCCATAACAGTGTTGCGAAATACAAATAGAACGTTTATTAAGGGTCTCTTTATTAAAATCACTAATGTGTTGCACAGGGCTGTTAACTTTTAATTCTAACATTTGATTAAAATCACAGTCATAGAGCCATCCATCCCAACTCACTGAAAGTGTATTGGTACACATCACATTGTCCACAGCTGCAGGATTAAAAGCCTCCACTAGATTATACATATAGTCTTCGTAATTTTCAGAGGCTATTAAATAATCTAAAAAACGACTGATAGGGAGGTTGGTAATTGAAAATAGATGATGAAATTGAATGTCAAAATTAGTAAATAAAGCTTTTTTGAAATCCGCTTCTAAGGCTGTTTGGTCTCCCGGCAGAAAAGCTCCAGAGGGATTGTAAACTAAATCGAGTTTAAGCTCGGAACCTGGCATGCCGTAGCCGACTGCGTTCAACATTTTTAAAGCTTTAATGGAGGCATCAAAAACACCATCGCCTCGTTGTTTGTCTGTTTTTCCCTCCGTCCAGTGTGGCATTGACGATATGACATGTACCTTGTGTTTCTTAAAAAATTCTGGTAAATCGTTGTATTTTTTATTGGCGGTAATGATGGTCAGATTAGAACGTACAATGACGTCTTTGACCCCAACTTTGGTAGCTTCTTCTACAAACCATCTGAAATCAGGGTTCATTTCTGGGGCACCGCCCGTAAGATCTAGGGTATGTGCACCCGTCATACTGATCACATCCAAACACTGTTGCATGGTTTGGCGGGTCATGATTTCTTTGCGATCGGGACCGGCATCCACGTGGCAATGGGCACACACTTGGTTACACATATAGCCGACATTGATTTGTAAAATTTCTAATGTTTTAGGCAGTAATGGAAACTTGTTTATAGTTTTTAATTTTGAACGAAAGGTGGGGAGTTCCTCATTTTGAAAGATGCCATTCGATAAAATTTCTAATTGACGTTTGGCATTGGCAAGTTCATTTTCGCGTTTTTTTAGAGATTTCAATTGCATCGGTTACATGGATAATTTTTTATACTTATTCATCATTTGTACACTGTGAACGAGAGTTGCGCCACTTTCAATAGCTGCACCGGCATGGACTGCTTCCATCATTTCTTCTTTCGTGATGCCTCGTTTTAAGCCATCTTGCGTATAAGCGTCTATACAATACGGACATTTTACTACATGAGATACTGCTAGGGCAATGAGCGATTTCTCACGTGCGCTTAACGCCCCTTCCTCAAAGACGCTTCCATAATAGTCAAAGAATTTTTTCCCGAGTTCTTCACTCCATTCTGTGATGTTTCCAAATTTTCGTAAATCCGAGGGTTCATAATAGGTATTACTCATGTTTGTGTGTTTAAAACTGTTTTTATAATATTTTTTAAAACTAGTGAAAATTCTCCGAAATCCCTCAAATTCTCCGAAATCCCTCAAATTCTCCGAAATCCATAGAAACTCAGTTCTGTACTCCATTTAAACACCTTTAGCGAACCATACAAAACTACAACAGTGCCTTGTGTTTTTGTTTGCGAATTTTTATTGCAAAATGCAAGTTAGTTAAATTATTTATATTTTTATCAGGTTAATATGAGGATTTTACTGATTTTTATCTAAAAAATTAAAGAATGTATATTTTTTGTTGTGGTTAAAAATTAGTGCATCAAGAGGTGTGTTTCTTAATATTGGTGTATAACCCTTAAATCTATTTATTATGAAAAAAATTACTTTATTATTAATTGCAATGATCAGCTATGTTGGTTATTCTCAAAGCACTATTGACTTTGAAACAGGAGGTGTAGGTGCTGCTTGGACTTGGACTGTAGATCAAAATGGCACTAACCCTGCACTCGAATTTGTTGCCAACCCAAACACAACAGGAAATACTTCTGCGATGACAGCTAAATTGACTGCACAAACAGCTGGACAAGCATGGGCCTTAACTTACTCTGATGGAATTGGTAGCTTTACCTTTGATGCAAATAACAGTCTTGTGAAAATGTGGGTAAGAAAAGATGTTGCTACTGATGTTGCTATTAAATTTGAAATCCCTGGTGGAATAAATAAAGAAGTCAAAGCATCAACTACCGTGACAAATGGAGATTGGGAAGAATTATCTTTCGATTTTAGTTCTGTCATTGGGAGTACTTACAGTCGAATTGTAATCATCCCTGATTTTTTAGTTCGAACTTCAGATCACATTGTTTATTTTGATCAAATCACATTCAATCCCGGGACTCCGGCGGCAACTCCTACAACAAATGCTCCAATACCACCAACGCGAGTAGCTACGGATGTCATTTCAATTTACAGTGATTCCTACACTAATATAAATGTAACAAATTTCAATCCAGGTTGGGGGCAATCAGGATCTGTTGATACCACCTTTGATCCAACGGGAAATGGAACTAACACAGTTCTTGCTTATACAAATTTTAATTATCAAGGAACGGAATTTAGCGTCCAAGATGCTTCTGGAATGGAAAACCTGCACGTCGATGTCTGGACTGATACTACAGGAGCAGTTCTTAAAGTATCTCCAATAAATGATAATGCAAATGGGGGTACTGGAGTTGGCGAATTACTTGTTAACGTACCCATAGTTAATGCCGGCTGGAGTTCTGTGGACATTACTAAAAGTTCTTTTACTGGAATGGTATGGGATAAATTGTATCAACTTAAATTCAGTGGCCAATCAGGAACAAACCCATCAAATGTTTATATTGATAACATCTACTTTTGGAAAGCAGCAACTGCTGACTTAGATGAGGCTTCTTTAAACTCCATAAAAATGCACCCGAACCCAGCAAGTGGAATCGTGAAATTCTCAACGACATTAGGAGATGCTTTAAGTGTTTCTGTATTTGATTTATTAGGAAAGCAGGTCATCCCCGTTCAAACCATAAAATCAGAGCTAAATATTTCTGCACTAAACCCTGGAATGTATTTTGTGAATATGGTACAAGGAGCAAGCTCGGTTACTAAAAAATTACTTGTAAATTAAGTTGTTACTAACCAACCCAACTTTAATTTCAAAGAAGCTTCCAGCAATGGAGGCTTCTTTTTTTGTTCGTAATGTTTTTAGAATTCTCCACGTTGTATAGTTTTTCGGGCTTATCAATATGCTCATAGTGAATTGTATACCAACAATTTTCTGCTATTGTTGAGTTGTTTTAAATCATCCCCTTTTTTTTGATGTGATGTATTTAAATCATTTTAGCAATAAAATGTTTAATATATATAACACAACATTAAACGTAATGAGCTATACAACTCCCATACACTTTCTTTTATTATTAGCACTTAACATAAATTTATGATTTTATAATTGCTAATATTTACAGGTGATATTTATGAATCCTTGCGTTTCAGGCTTGTAAAATTGACAGTGTATGTATTTTGTATTGCTTTGTTTAAGTATAATACATTAAGTTTAAACTATATTTGAACTTAATTTAACTTAAAACTATATTATATGAAAAACTATTACTTTTTAATTGTTGCGTTGATAACTTTCAATTTAACAATGGCACAAACAAATTTTTCACCTGTTTATGACGGTGTATTTGATGGTACAGCTTACTCTCAAACGTTTACATTTCCTACAGAAGCTCAACCATGGGCAGGATTTGCCAACAACAATGCTAGCATTTACCCTTTGTCCTATCCAAACGGAGGTCAAGTATCATTTAAGGCAACAGTAGCTGCAGATGCGGAAGTTTACTTCAGATTTGAAGCAAATCCTTATCCAGCTGTTGATCCAGCTGTAGTCACAGCAAATGTTGCGTTATTAGCTTCTAATGCAGCTGAAACAGTATATACAGTAGATATTCCAGTAAGTGCTACAAATACTTACAATTCTGCGCTCATGTATGTTGTTACAAGAGATGTAGATGTTGTAATTTCTGAAACTAAGCTTATTCAATTTGACACAGATGGAACTACTGCTTTAAGTACTGATTTCCCTGTTTATGAGGGTGTTTTCGATGGTACATCTTACAATCAATCTTTTCTTTTTCCTGCAACAGCACAAGCATGGGCAGGATTTGCGAACAACAACACAGGTCTTTACCCATTGACATTTCCAGAAGCCGGATCGGTATCATTTAAGGCAACAGTAGCTGCAGACGCGGAAGTTTACTTCAGATTTGAAGCAAATCCTTATCCAGCTGTTGATCCTGCTGTAGTCACAGCAAATGTTGCGTTATTAGCTTCTAATGCAGCTGAAACAGTATACACTGTAGCTATCCCTGCAGATGCTACAAATACTTACAACTCTGCGATCATGTATGTAGTAACTCGTGATGTAGAAGTTGTTATGTCAGAAATTACGATCGTTCAAAACACGACTGCCGGTCTAGAAGATTTCGCTGCTAACGCAGTAAAAATGTATCCAAATCCAGCTAAAGGATTTGTGAACTTTTCTTCTGCTTCAAATGAAGCTTTAGATGTAGCAGTGTATGACATGTTAGGAAAAGAAGTATTACGTGCAAACGCGGTACAGTCTCAACTTAATATTTCTAGCTTAAACCCAGGAATGTATTTTGTAAATATGACACAAGGAACTAATGTTTCTACTAAGAAATTATTAGTGAACTAAGGTTTTAACCAACCAATTTAATTTTTAAAAGACCTCCATTTGGAGGTCTTTTTTTATACGCTGTTCTCAAAGTCGCTTTGCCAGTCCAACGATCAAAGTGAGATGGCAGATGTCCCGATCTCATAACTGAAACTCAAAAATTAAATAATTTGCCATCCCCTAAATACTACTCAAAAAGACACAAAGAATTGAAATAAATCTTTTTGTACATTATTTTTCTTAAATTTGAAATAACCAATTTGACTTTTAATGAAAACATTTTTATCTATTTTTTTTACAGGCACTCTTATAACCTTTGGTCAATCTTTGGTGGTCTCTGAAGGCAGTTCTATTAGTATTAACTCTAACAGTTCAGTGTCCGTTGATGGTTTGGTATTGGCACCCAGTCAAGCCTACACTTTTTCTGGACCAACTTCGTTGACACGTTCTAGTGAGCCCATAGTTGTGGGCAACAACACAAGCATTAATAGAGTTTACGACTTGTCTTCTGAATTGTCTAACTTCACAGGAATAGTGACGTTTAGTTACCAAGACAGTGAGCTCAACAACATTCTTGAAGCCAATTTGGTATTAGAAGTGATGGACGCCAACGATGTTTGGACTAGTGTTGCGCCCAATGTAGATGCATCAAACAACAATTTAACATATGATTTTACAGGCATTGTAGAAATTTCCAAAGTAACTGCTAGTGACGCCTCAAGCACACTAACCATTACATCCGAAACTCTTAATAGTTTTGTTAGGGTCTATCCAAACCCTACAACAGAGAAACTTTTTATTGTCTCAAAAACTTCTCAAAAAGCGTCATTGTTTAATGTCGCTGGGCAAAAACTTTTAGAATCCAATGCAACGGAGCTGGATGTTACAGACCTACCCTCAGGCATTTATTTATTAAACTTACAAAACACTCAGAACCAAATTTCCACTTTTAAAATAATAAAGAAATGATGAAATCAAATACATTAATTACATCTATAGTTTTAATAGGAACATTTTTTTTCTGTTCAACTATTAATTCACAACAAACACTAGCAGAATGGTACCTTAACGATAATGGTTTAGGGGGTGTTCAATCGAGTCTTAGCTTTGCAACTGGATCACAATCACTAGCGACAGGTGCTAATAATACTTCTTCAGGGATTCATTCTACTGCTCTGGGTACCGGTGTTCTAGCGTTTGGCGATGCATCCTTGGCTACAGGGAGTCTAACACTAGCAAGTGGTTATGGGTCAACTGCTATGGGTATTCAGACGACAGCTGCTGGTTACGGATCAACTGCTATAGGGCATAAATCAATAGCATCAGGTCTTTATTCAACAGCCATTGGATTTGGAGTTGATGAGGAGTATGACCCAACTCTGGGAGGGACGCCGTACTATAAAAATGAAACTTTAGGAAATTACTCTGTAGTTTTAGGTTCTCGTAACAAATCTGTTGGTATCAATTCTATATCTATTGGCAGGGATAACTTATCTGCAGGCGGCTCATCTTATGCCATTGGGGAAAATAATATAGCAACCGGTAATTATTCTATGGCAATAGGGCTCTTTAGTGAAAGCCCATCAGTTCAAGGGTTTGCTTTTGGAAATAATGCTTATGCAGATGGTTTTAACACCGTAGCCATTGGGTCTGCAAATACAATAGACGAAAATGCGGATAGCCAACAATGGAATGTTAACAACAGAGCTTTTGTGGTTGGTAATGGATATTACGATTCTGCTTTAGGGACAATCACAAGGTCAGATGCATTTACAATAAGGTTCAATGGAGATGCGACTCTTTCGGGTAATCTAGCAATAAATTCAGATGCAAGGTTAAAAGCCAATATAATTTCATTGGGTAGTACACTTGCCAAACTTCTTCAAATAGATGGAAAAACCTATACTATGAAAAGAGATGACAATCAAAAACAACAGATTGGTGTATTGGCTCAAGATATAGAAAAAGTATTTCCTGAACTTGTTTCTGAATCTAATGGAGTAAAATCAGTTAATTATCAGGGGCTTGTTCCTGTATTAATTAATGCTATGAAAGAGCAGCAAAAAGAAATTGAGGAACTAAAGAATTTAGTAAAAGAAGTCTTAGAAAGTAAATAAGTTCACAACTCTTTAGACTTACTTTATTGTACACCCAATTGAGCTGTTTTCGAAACAGTGCATCAGTTTCATGAAAAATTTGGCCAAGTGAAATCAAGATAACTTAATCTTGTTTATCCTAAATTTTAGATTCTTACATATTCCTTTTGGATAAAGGATGTTGAGCCGTCGCTACTTGGTAAGTCATAACTAACCTCAAGCCTATTGGCTATGATTTGAAAATTAACAGTCAGTTGTAGGCTAGTATCAGTGTCATCTACTTCTCCATTACAAAAATTTATATCTCTAGTTTGATTAATTAGCACAAATGTTGATCCAGATTCATATGTGATATCCCATGTTTCCAAGCTGTATATACTGCATGAATTAAATCCACAAAATGAATTATCACTAAACTCATTAATGAGTAAAAGTGTAGGGGAAACAACAATAGTAGATTTAAGTTGGCAATCATTTAAATATAAATCAGTGCCATCTTCTGATTCTGATATTAAGCGCCAAGTACCAACAAATTCATTAAAAGTATAATCATTATCAGGTATTGTTTTTGTTCCTTTCCATGTGCCATAATCAGCAGGAGTGGAAGTATTATTTACAAATACTCCAGAAGCCTCATTTCCGTACATTACCCCAGTAAAAATAGCGCCATCTGTTGTGGTTCCGGCTGTTAGTGACGCATCGCCATTGGGGGAAACAAATCCTGAATACGTATCTATTTCGTTGCTTTCCGAACTCACATAATCACCAATAAAGTTATTCTGATTTGTAATTGTCCCTAACCATGTTCCAGAATTTATACCGTCTTCATCAATTGTTTCGTCATAAACTCCAGACCATTCTCCAATAAATGGATTATCTATATTGGTGTCGTTGTCATCACTATCTCCTCCACTGCAAGCATAGAAAATGATTGTTAAGCTTAGTAATAATAATTTTTTCATTAATTAATTTTTATTTAGTAATTGAATAAAGTTTTTTATATCAGATTAAACCAGTGTAGAAAATAAAGATATAACTAATAGTTTCATAGTATTTAAAAAATTGACGGACTCCGTAAGTTATCCTGTATTTGTTAAAACTATAATTTTATATCTTTAGTTAAAATTAATCACATGTTTAAAATTGCATTTCTGTTTATAATTAACTTACAAATCGCGCCAGAATTAATTGGAGATCGATTTATTACATTTCAAAATGAAGGTTATTTTTACATCATAACTGAAGAAGATATTTATAAAACAGAAAACGGACAATCCTATAGTGTTCGTAAGCATAACACACATTTCCCGCATTTTAATTTTAATTTTCTTAAAGTTGACAAAAAAGGCTATCTAATATCAAAAGGTGGAGGATTGGTATATGTTTTCGTAAATAATGAAATTTATAGAGTTGATAATTCTTTTGATCATAGAAACAAATATCAGTCTTCATTATTTGAGTATCAAAAAAAAGTGTTTTCTTTTGGTGGATATGGCTTATTTACCGACAAAAATAATCTAACATATTTTGACAATAGTACTAAAGAATGGTTTGACTACAATTATTTTCCAAATGAAACTCAACCATCACCAAGACGTCTGGCTGTTAGCAAAGTAGAAGATTCTAATTTATATATTTTTGGAGGGTTTCAAAAAAAAATAAATGAAAAATTGGATGTCTACACAGAATATTTGCAAGATTTATGGCGTTTAGATTTAAAGTCTCATGTCTGGGAATACTGTGGCGAAACAACTATTTCAGATTTATTTGACCCCAAAATAGATTTAAACCAAGTAAAAATAGTTCCGTATAAAGAGAATCATTTATTAATAACGAAACAAAATTGTTTTCTTATTGATATTAAAAATAATTTAATTAAACAATTCGAAGGGTTTAATTCGGCAATTATAACAGGTGCTAAAACAATTTCATTTAACCCAAATTCAAATTTATTCATGATAATTTCAAACAATCATATAAATGGGAAAAATCAACCTATTTTTGTAAGTGAGCAAGACTTTTTATCTAAAAATATTAAACTATTTGATTTACTAAGAACTACAAATAATTTTAAGTTTTTAATCTTTTTTGCCCTAGTGCCATTCATTATATTTATTATTTTTCTAAAGAATTCTAGTAATATTAAAGATAAAATATTGAAAAATAGAGACAACATAAGACAACAACTTAACATATACGAAAACCGTATTTTAGATGAATTGTTAGAGGATGAAAATTCTAGTTTAGAAAATCCTTACATTTTGAGTTTTTATGAGCCAAATATGTCCTATGAGTCAAAGACAAAAAAACTAAGAATAAGTTTAAAAAAAATGAACAGGGTTATTTCAGAAAACATTAAATCATCAAAAGGTGTGATTGTTAAAGAAAATAGCAACCACGACAAAAGAATTCGAATTATACGATTAAAGTAAAATACGTTTGTAGAACTAATCATGTTTAGAAATAGTGTCCTGTGCATTGGATAAAAACCCTAAAAGCAAAAAGGCTAATATGAAGTAACGCATTGTTAAATTGGTTTGTTCAAATATAAAAAATTTAAGAATAATACAGAAAAGTAAAAAATATCCCCAAAAACAAAAAATTATTTTTGAGGATAAATTGTACACCCAATTGAGCTGTTTTCGAAACAAACACTCGAACTTTTAAACAGATTTGTATAAATTTCTTAGAAAAATCAAACGTAAAGGAGAAGTAATTCTATGTAACCATTTTCATATTAGTAGTTAATGTAAACCCAGCCTGTAAATGTGTCATTACTTAAATTATTTAATACCAAATAATAAAAATAAGTACCTACTGGAACGATATCTCCAGAGCTTTCTGAATAACCTCCCCACTTTTTTGAATTATCCCCTTCAAAAATAAGTGTTCCATAACGATTGAAGATTTTTAGTTTATGTTCTGTGTAAACATCATACAAATTCTGAATATTAAAATAATCATTAATGCCATCTCCGTTTGGAGAAAACCCATTTGGGATATTTGGAAAACAACTCATATAAACATCAATTATGCCTACACTTTCACAGCTGAATTGGTTAAGTTGAGATATATAATAAGTGCCAACATTTAAAGGAGTGCTTGGGTTTAAAGGTTGAATGGAATTAGGAGAATTGTAAATATTAATGTCAGGGTAATCAAAAAGAAGATCACTAACATTTATATAACCACAGATATTAATTTCTTGAGTCTGAAAATTTTCAGGAATAGGTGAAACAACCAAATCTAATGGTGCCACAACACGGCATTGTGTAAAATTATCAAAAGAACTTACCCAAATCGTTTCTATACCACTGCTAATATAGGCTGAAGGTGTTGCAATAGAATTTGTATCTGCATTCGCATCGGCCTCGGTATTGTGAAAAGTAAGTGTAATACCTGTTAGTGTATTTACAATCTCATCATATTTAGAAGTTAAGTCAAAAGTTTCGGAGCCATCACCATCGTTATCACACAGACGATAATCACTTATAAAGGATGAAATCGAGGGTGCTGGATTTACTTGAAGTACTAATTGAGTCACAGCGTAACAACCCAGAACTTCATCTTCTAGTCTTGCAAATATGGTTTGTATGTTAGGAACTGTATTGGTGTATGGACTTACTAAAGGATTTGTTCCAGCCTCGGCTTGAGCTAGTGTTTCATGATAGGTTACAAAATTATTTGTCTGTCCATTGGTAATATCGATATCGGCTTCGTTTATGTTAAAGTCGGCTATTCCGTCGTATGGAGTTAGGTCGCATTCTGTCAGAGGAGTTGGAGTTTCTGCAATAGGTGAAAGCACATTTAGCTCTATTGCAAAGGTTCCAAAGCATCCAGTTATATTATCTTGTATACGTGCCCAAATAAATTCAGAGTTTGTGGTATTTGTGTGAGGACTTGATAAAGGTGATACTATTCCCGCTTCTGCATCTGCTTCAGTTAAGTAATAGCTTACAACAAGGTTAGAAGCTCCATCGACAATAGTTGGATACAGGCTGTCTAAATTAAATTCTGTAAAACCATCAGGTGTAATATCGTCACAGATTTGAAATAAAGAAACCTCGGTATATGAAGGTACTGTATCAATAATTAAATTAAAAAAACCTACACTAGAACAACCCTCTGTATTGATATCGCGTACCCAAATCGTTTCTGTACCACTACTAATATAGGCTGAAGGTATTGCTATAGAGTTTGTATCTGCATTCGCATCGGCCTCGGTATTGTAAAAAGTAAGTGTAATATCTGTTAGTGTAATTACAATCTCGTCATATTTAGAAGTTAAGTCAAAAGTTTCGGAGCCATCACCATCGTTATCACACAGACGATAATCACTTATAAGGGATGAAATCGAGGGTGCTCCTAAAAAAGTTACAGTAACTTCATCTGTTTCTGTGATTACATCTCCATTACAATTTGTATAAATTGCCTGAGCTTTGTAGGTGGTTACTTCGTTAGTTGGACACACATTAACAATTGGATCTGTTCCAATGATTTCGTTATTTTCATTTAACCAAGAAAAAGTTACATTACTCTCGCCATTTGGAGTAAATCTCCAAGCTTCGTTAGAAGCTGACCAGTTACCTGTATTTCTTTCTGGCGGAGTAATTCCGTTAGTCCCATTTTGATTTTGTAGTCCTATTACAGCATTCCCGTTATTCCAGGTTGGACAAGCATCTGTTCTATCTTCAAGATATATTTCAATAACATTAGTTGTTTCATACATAACAATTTGAGTTGTAAAAGTGTATTGATTACAACTTATACTAAAATAGGGTATATCGGGAAAATTAACAACCATTGTTCTACAAGGTGCATCTCCAAAAATTGTATAGTTGATAGTGCCAGTACCCTGAACAGAGGGGTCTATATCCATGTATGGACCAAAAATAGTGCTATTAAATAAATTAGTGCTTGGAATAGGATCACTAAAAAGCCATTCACACCATCCGTCTGGCTGATTATTTAAAGTATCAAAAGTAATTACACTATTTGATCCAATCAACATTTCTGAATAAGTCCCTCCGTAAAAACAAAAATCAAATGGCAGGGGAATTATACTCGACCACTTATCATCTATAAATACAGATACTTCTGTCCCACCTGTTGTGGGAAAAGGAGGCTGGTAATCTATGGGTGAAACATCATACGAAGTTGTTACTCCGGTGTGAAGGAAAGTTGCAGAGATATTTGTACAAGACTGTTCACAATCTAATTCAAAATCTTCTCCAGCATTTACATTTGGACACCCAGGTCCTTGCGCATAGGGAGAAAACCATAATAGTAAAAAAGCTAAAATTAAATAGCGCATTGTTAAATTGGTTAGTTCAAATATAAAAAAAAATAAAATTGTTAAGTGAAAGGCTGTTGTAACAAAAAAACCCTCAACAAAAAAGTTGAGGGTTCGACTGTACTCAAGGCGGGAATCGAACCCGCACGTCTTGCGACATTGGATTTTGAATCCAACGTGTCTACCAATTCCACCACTTGAGCAATTTTATTTGGAGTCCCGCAAATATCGTAATTTTTCTTTACCTATTCCCGATTTACAATAGTTTTCTCTATTTTTTGCTTCTAGTTTACCGCTTTAGTTTTTTATGGATTTCAGAACAATAAAATTATTTCTTTAGTACTATTAAAAATAGTCGCTTTTATCCTTTAAGAGTTCAAATAAATTTCTAAATTTGCACCTCGATTAAAAACACAGTTTAAAGCACTCAAAAACAGAACGCTATCATGTCTAACGTCACACCAGAGCCAAAAATATTCACCTGTACCAATTCCATGGTGCTTGGTAAAAAAATAGCGGCTTCTTACGGAGTCCCTCTGGGAAATGTGATTACATCGACTTATAGCGATGGTGAATTTCAACCCTCTTTTGAAGAGTCTATTCGAGGAACACGCGTATTTTTAATTGGTTCTACCAATCCAGGTCCTGAAAATTTAATGGAATTATTGCTCATGCTAGACGCCGCAAAACGGGCTTCTGCTAGACATATTACTGCCGTGATCCCATACTTTGGATGGGCACGACAAGACCGAAAAGACAAACCAAGAGTACCCATTGCTGCTAAATTAGTGGCTAAAATGCTAGAAACAGCAGGTGCTACGCGTATCATAACGATGGACTTACATGCCGATCAAATTCAAGGGTTTTTTGAAAAACCAGTTGATCACATGTTTGCGTCCACTATATTTTTACCCTATTTGAGAAGTCTAAATTTAGACAACCTAACCATAGCATCCCCTGACATGGGTGGATCTAAACGTGCCTATGCCTATTCTAAAGCATTGGAAAGTGATGTGGTTATTTGTTACAAGCAACGCGCCAAGGCTAATGTGATCTCTCATATGGAATTGATAGGTGATGTTACAGGAAAAAATGTAGTATTGGTCGATGATATGGTTGACACCGCTGGTACCCTCACAAAAGCGGCGGACCTTATGATGGAACGCGGCGCATTGAGCGTAAGAGCCATTTGTACCCACCCTATTTTATCAGGCAATGCGTATGAACGCCTCGAAAACTCAAAATTAGAAGAACTTATTGTAACAGACTCTATTGCGGTTTCTCAAGAAAGCTCAAAAATTAGAGTCTTAAGCTGTGCAGATTTATTTGCCGATGTAATGACTAAAGTACATCAAAATGAATCCATCAGTTCAAAATTTATAATGTAAATCAATTAAACAATAAACAATAAATACAACAAATGAAATCAATTACAATTAATGGATCGAAAAGAGAAAGCGTAGGCAAGAAAGCAACACAAGCCTTACGTAATGCTGGACAGGTACCTTGCGTATTATACGGAGGAGACAAGCCAGTACATTTCTCAGCAGAAGAATTGGCATTCTCTAAACTAGTATACACACCAAACGCGCATACAGTTGTGATTGCATTGGGAAGTGAAACTTTAAATGCAGTACTACAGGACATTCAATTTCACCCTGTAACAGACCGTATTTTACACATCGATTTTTATCAACTATTTGACGATAAAGAAATTGCTATGGACATTCCTGTACATATCATTGGAAAATCTTTAGGAGTTGCTAACGGTGGTTCTTTAAGAAGAAACAGACGTAAACTTAGAGTAAAAGCGTTACCAGTAAACTTACCAGATTTTATTGAAGCAGATGTTACGCCACTTAAAATTGGAGGAAAACTTACGGTTGCACAACTCGCAAACGATGCTTTTAAATTTTTACACCCAGACAACACTGTTGTGTGTCAAGTGAAACGTTCTAGAGTATCTATCGATGTTGAAGAAGAAGAAGAAGAAGAAGGAGAAGAAGGTGCGGAAGCAGCTGCTCCAGCGGAAGGTGCTGCTCCAGCGGAAGGTGCTGCTCCAGCAGAAGCTTAAACCGTCTTTTAAAATCATTATTTACAAAAGCATTCTGTTATTCAGAATGCTTTTTTTATTTTTACACCATGTTTAAATGGTTCTTTAAAAATAAACCCAACACAAACACCGCTACAGAAATGTCTAAAAAATACTTGATTGTTGGACTGGGAAATATTGGTGCCGACTATGTAAATACCCGACATAATATTGGATTTAAGGTAGTGGAAAAATTTGCGCAGCTCAATGACACTGTTTTTGAAACCAAAAAACTAGGCGATTTTGCTAGCTTCAAATTTAAGGGGCGCACGTTTCTGCTTTTAAAACCAAATACTTATATGAATCTTAGCGGGAAGGCTGTGAAGTATTGGTTAGAAAAAGAATCCATCCCACACGAAAATTTGTTAGTAATTACAGATGATCTTAATCTGCCATTTGGAACCCTTCGCCTAAAAATGAAAGGCAGTGCAGGGGGACATAATGGCCTCAAAGATATACAAGACAAACTAAATACATCACAGTACAACAGACTTCGTTTTGGAATAAGTGATGAATTTTCAAAAGGCAAACAAGTAGATTATGTACTTGGAAACTGGACGGACGAGGAATCCGAAACACTCAAAGAACGTTTGGAGCATTGCAGTGAATTTATCAAAAACTTTGTCATGGCTGGTATTCAAAATGCGATGAACAACTTTAACGGTACCTAATTGTTTGGGAATTTAAATACAGTCACCTTATAAAACGATTAAAATCAAGCAGTAAGAGTATCAACTATAATTTATTAACTTTTTATTTTAATTTTTTATGAATTGTTTTTTGTAGATTTACAACAACCAATTTAACAAAATTAATAATGAAAAAAATTACTTTGAAAGCTATTTTTATGGCTTTGTTTTTAACAACTTCTGTTTCATTTTCTCAAACATCTTCGAGCAGTCAAACATTATTTGGCCAGGAACTCACTGATGCCAATGTTAAAAGTCTTGAGGAATCAGGAGTCATTCGCTGTGGAAGTGTTGAGTATGAAAAACACCTTCAATCACTTTACCCAGAAAGGGCTACAAACGAAGAGTTTGAATCTTGGTTATCACCAAAAGTTCAAGAGATTCAAGCGCAAAGATCAAATGGTGTTTCTATTATGGTTACCATACCAGTAGTGTACCATGTCTTAACAGATGGAGCTGGGTCATCAAACTTGACCGAAGCAATAATTCAGGCGCAAAACGACCAATTAAATTTAGATTTCAGCAATAATTCTGGAAGTGGATATTCAGCTGCCTCAGATACAGAAGTCCAGTTTTGCTTAGCAACACAAAACGAAGCAGAAGAAGCTATTTTTGAGCCTGGAATCAATAGAATAACAGATTATGGAGCAGGGCCTTTTTCAAGGCCAGATTTCGAAAACACAATAAAACCAGCCACACAATGGGATCCAACCCGATATTTGAATATTTGGGTAGCTGATTTAGAAAGTCCTCTTTTAGGATATGCTCAATTCCCTTCTAATTCAGGATTGTCTGGTCTAAACACTATTGGTGGAGATGCAAACACCGATGGAGTAGTTATTACGTCATTTTCAGTAGGTTCTGTTGCAAATCCAGGTCCTGGCAGTCCTTATAACCTAGGAAGAACTCTAACACACGAACTAGGTCACTGGTTCGGTTTAAGACATATTTGGGGCGATACTGGAAACTGTTCAAATGACGATTTTTGTGCGGATACACCCGATGCTACAACATCTAATGGAGGGTGCCCAACAATAGACTCTTGTCCTTCAGATGGTTTGGGAGCAGACATGGTTGAAAACTACATGGATTATACAAATGATGGTTGTATGCATACCTTTACAGCAGACCAAACAACAAGAATTCAAGCTGTTTTAGCCAACTCGCCAAGACGTATGGAATTGGGGACATCTACAGCTTGTTCGCCAGTTATTTCCTATGAAAACGATGGAGCAATTGAACTGGATGATTTAGGCGTCGAGCAATGTGGTAGTTCCACAATTATACCCACCGTGATTGTTACCAATAAAGGAACTACAACCTTAACTTCTGCAGTGATCAGTTATAAAATTGATAATGAGACGGCCTCCACGCAATCTTGGAGTGGTTTTTTGTTTACAACTCAAAGTCAAACCGTAACGCTTCCTTCTATAAATGTTTCTGCGGGGAGTCATACATTTACAGTTGAATTATTAAGCCCAAATGGTGTTGATGATGAAAATACAGTTGACAATACAGTAGTATCTAGTGAATTCAGTGTCTTCTTTGATACGACTACTGTCAACCTTTCATTAACCACAGATTTATATGGAAGCGAAACATCATGGTTTCTTGTAGACAGTGCTGATAACGTTTTATACTCAGGAGAAGGTTATGCTGACACCCCTAATGATGGGACTGCTCTTACTACCTATAATGAAGTTTTTAATGTGCCTTCTGGAGAATGTTACTCATTTAAAATTTATGACGAATACGGAGATGGAATTTGCTGTACCTATGGACCTGGTAGTTACACACTAACGGACAGTAATTCAAATGTGATTGCGACTGGCGCAGAATTTGGAGCTGAAGAAATTGTTTCATTTGCTGTAAACACGCTTGGAATTGAAAGTTATTTGTTAGATCGCAAAATCACGCTCTATCCAAATCCAACCACAAACGTGCTTAATATCAAGCTTGGCACTTCAAACAGCTTGCCTGATAACTACACAATATATAATATGTTAGGTCAAGTTGTTCTTCAGCAATCTGTTTCAGAGCTCAACGATTTAACGGTGAATACTTCCAGCCTAAGTAAGGGGATGTATTTCATTAAAATAGCAACAGACAATGCTTCAATGTCACTGCCATTTGTTAAAAAATAAAGCATTTATATAATAACAAAAAAAAGGAGCTCTTGAGCTCCTTTTTTTTATTCAATAGATTTCAATAATTAACAGCCATGGTTAACACTCTAAAGAATTCACTGTCAAAAAAAACAAAAGCGAATGCCCTTAAAATGTCGTCCTTTTTTTATCTTCGTACTTTATATTTTGAATTCCAAAAACTAGCTGTTGAAAATTAAGTCTGCCGCAGATTATGATCAAATAAAAGACTCTGTCGTCACTATTGGCACATTTGATGGTGTTCATAGGGGACATCAAAAAATAATCAAACGCCTCGTCGCTATTGCTCAAACAGAACAACTACAAGCCTTGGTATTGACTTTTTTTCCGCATCCTCGAATGGTAGTCCAAAAAGACACGTCTATAAAACTCATTAACACTATTGATGAGAAAGCAGATTTAATTCAGGATTTAGGCGTAGATCATCTCGTAATCAAAGCTTTTACTAAAGATTTTTCAAGACTAACGTCGCTCGAATATGTACGCGATGTGCTGGTCAACAAACTACATGTAAAACACATTATTGTGGGTTATGATCATCATTTTGGTCGAAACCGTACTGCCAATATCAAAGACCTCAAAGAATTTGGAGCCTTTTACGGATTTAAAGTCACTGAAATTGGAGCGCAAGAAGTAGGAGATGTGGCGGTTAGTTCTACCAAAATAAGAACCGCGTTAGGAGAAGGTGCCATCAAAATTGCCAATGAATTTTTGGGCTATAACTTTATAATCAACGGAACGGTCGTTAAAGGAAAAGGCCTTGGAAAAACAATTCAGTTTCCGACGGCTAATTTAAAAATAGAAGAACCTTACAAACTCATTCCAAAAAAAGGAGTCTATTTAGTACAAGCAATCATTGACACCAAATTGGTGTATGGAATGCTGAACATCGGTACCAATCCCACCGTCAGTGACGCCAATGAACTTTCTGTAGAGGTATTCTTTTTCGACTTTAATCAAACGCTTTATGGAACCACACTTAAGATTCAATTTCTAGATCGGATTAGAGACGAAATTAAGTTTTCGGGCTTAGAGGGTTTGAAATCTCAATTAGAACAGGATCAACAGTCTGCTTTTGCCAAAATAGCCTTACTCACAAAAAACTAATTCAATTTAGATGTAAAACCAATTCTTGTTTTATTCTAAATGATTAAATTTGCTTTTTAAAATAAGAGCCATGTTACAAGTATCCTATATAAGAGAGCACCAAGCGGAAGTCATAGAGCGTTTAAGCAAACGTACAAACGATGCCAAATCGCTCATCGATGCCGTCATAAAATTGGACGAATCTCGTAGAGGACTTCAAACACAAGTAGATACAATTTCTTCGGAGTTGAATACAATCTCTAAAGAAATAGGGGAGTTGTTTAAATCGGGACAAGCCCAAAAGGCTAATGAGTTCAAACAAAAAACTGCGGAACTAAAAAGTTCTAAAGTGGAACTTTCTGAGGAGTTAAACGCAGCAACCGAAGACCTCCAAACCTTATTATATAAAATTCCTAATCTTCCAAATCCAATTGTTCCTGTTGGAACAACAGAAGATGATAACGAAGAAATATTCCGTGCAGGTACCATTCCAACGCTTTCTGAGAATGCAGTCCCTCATTGGGAGTTAGCTAAAAAATACGACATCATTGATTTTGAACTTGGAAACAAAATCACCGGTGCTGGCTTTCCTGTTTACAAAGGCAAAGGCGCTCGATTACAACGTGCTTTAATTAATTATTTTTTAGATAAAAACACGGCTGCTGGCTACGATGAAATTCAAGTGCCGCATTTGGTGAACGAAGCTTCTGGTTTTGGAACCGGTCAGTTGCCCGATAAAGAAGGGCAGATGTACCACGTCACCGCCGATGATTTATACTTGATACCAACCGCCGAAGTGCCAGCCACCAATATTTTTAGAGACGTTTTATTGCAAGAAAGCGATCTCCCAAAAACATTGACTGCCTATACGCCTTGTTTTCGTAGAGAAGCGGGGAGTTATGGCGCACACGTTCGTGGTTTAAATCGTTTGCACCAATTTGATAAAGTGGAAATTCTGCGTGTAGAGCATCCGTCTAAATCCTATGAAGCGCTTGATGGAATGGTAGAACATGTCAAGTCAATTCTAGAAGAATTAAAATTACCTTACCGAATATTGAAACTCTGTACAGGAGATTTAGGATTCACATCGGCATTGACCTATGATTTTGAAGTTTTTTCAACGGCTCAAGACCGTTGGTTAGAAATTTCTTCAGTTTCTAATTTTGAAACCTTTCAAGCCAATCGCTTAAAATTACGTTTCAAAAACAGTGAGGGCAAATCAGAATTAGCACATACATTGAACGGAAGTTCATTAGCATTGCCACGCGTATTAGCTGGAATATTAGAAAATTATCAGACCGATGCAGGCATTCATATCCCTGAGGTTTTAGTGCCTTACACAGGGTTTTCGATGATTGATTAGTGATCGCCTCGAAAGATTTTTGGGCATTTATGATAGTTACAAAAACTCCTTGATGAAATCAATAGTAACTCTTTTTTTTAGCATTTTTTGCTTCCTTGCCTCGGCTCAGATCAGCACAGGCTCAGCCAAAGATTATTTTGAACAAGGTGCCTTTGAAAAAGCATTAACGTTGTATCAAAAACTACTTAACAAACAACGGAGCAATTCCTATTATTTCCTTAGAGTCATTGAGTGTCATCAGCAACTCGGTCAGTACAAAGCTGCTCAAAAAGAGATTGAAACCCAAATTAAACGTTCTAATTACCCACAGAATCTTGTGGAGTTGGGGTATAATTATCAACTTCAAAATCAATTGACACAGGCAGACCTGTACTATGAAAAAGCGTTGAAAAGTATTGAAATTCAGTCCAATTATATTTATGCTGTTGCCCAACGGTTTGAAGATCATTCATTAATTGATTACGCTATTAGGGCGTATGAAATGGGTTTAGAAAAAGTGCCTAATGACGCTTTTTATTACCAGTTAGCCGGCCTATATGCGACCCAACAAAATATTGAAAAAATGATGGAGCGGTATCTTGACTATGTCGAAACCAACCCGCCCTATATGAGTCAAGTTATGCGTTTGCTCTCTGAATATATTTCTGAAGATGCCAATCAACCCTACAATCAGCTATTTAAAAATGTATTATTAAAAAAGCTTCAAACCAAGCCGAACCCGCTTTGGAACCAATGGTTGAGTTGGCTTTATGTACAACAAAACGACTTTAAAAAAGCGTTTATACAAGAAAAGGCAGTCTATAGACGTACACCAGAATCTTTGCAAGGAATGATCAATTTAGCACTTCTGGCTCAAGAAGCAAATTCCTATGACATGGCGCTTTCTGTTTTTGAGTTTATCATTCAAAATGCTAAAGAACCGCGTTTGCAAATTCAAGCCAATTGCAGTCGTTTGGAGCTTCAGTTAGAACAATCTAAACCTGGTAGTTATAAAGAGATAAAAGCCCGCTATGAATCGTTGATTGACACGTATAAGTTAGGGGTTGAGACGGTTGCTCTACAGCTGTCGTATGCACAGTTTTTAGCCTTTTATGATCAAAACCCTGAGGTTGCAATCACTTTTCTAAAAACAGCTCTAAAAGCGAACTTAACAGATTTAGCGTCTTCAGAGCTGAAAATGAAACTCGCCGATATTTTAGTGACACAAAACAAGTTTAACCAAGCATTGATTTATTATACGCAAATTCAGATGCGTGTTAAAAACAGTACACTGTCTCAAGAAGCGCGTTTTAAAGCCGCCAAAACAAGTTATTATAAAGGAGATTTTGAGTGGGCAGAAACACAGCTAAAAGTATTGAAGTCTTCTACGTCTCAATTGACCGCAAACGATGCTTTAGAATTACAACTTTTGATTTCTGATCACAGAGGAAGTGACTCCCTTCATTCTGCATTAAAGTTGTACGCCAAAGCAGAATTATTAAGCATTCAAAAAAAACCATCAGAAGCCCTCGCAGTTTTAGATTCCATTCTTAAAAACCATAAAACAGATCCTATTATTGATCAAACCTTATTGGTGCAAGCACAACTGTACGAGACTCAAAAGCAGTTTTCCAAAGCAGAGGCGAATTACATACGTATCATTACAGACTATAAAGACGATATTTTGGTGGACGATGCCTACTTTTATCTAGCAGAATTATACAGAACAAAACTCCTACAAATAGAGAAAGCAAAACTTAATTATGAAACCATTATCTTTAACCACGAAGACAGTATTCATTTTGTGGAGGCAAGAAAACAATACCGTATATTAAGAGGGGATTCAATCAATTAATTAGAACAGATTAACCAATGGTAATTTATAGCGTAACCGCAAATATTGAAGAGAGTATCCATGACGAATGGTTGGTATGGATCAAACTACACATTCCAAAAGTACTGGCAACGGGGTTCTTTTTAAAAGCGACGTTTACAAAAGTTTTGGTTGAAGAATCCATGGGAGGTTTGACCTATTCCATACAGTATTTAGCCCACTCAAAAGAGGCATTGGAATCCTATCATAAACTGCATGCGGCTGCTATTCAAGCGGAAGGATTGCAGAAATTTGGTGACAAAATGTTAGCTTTTAGAACGGAGTTAGAATGGATAGATGAATTTACTGTAAACGCTCACTAAATGACTGTAAAAGCAAAAAAATACTTAGGACAACATTTTCTAAATGATGAAATGATCGCGAAACAAATTGCGGACACTTTAACCTTGGAAGGCTATACCGATGTTTTGGAAATCGGACCTGGAATGGGTGTTTTGACCAAGTACATTCTAGAGAAACCAATCACAACCCATGTCATTGAAATTGATCCAGAATCTGTAGAATATTTGCAAGCTAACTTCTTAAATTTAGCACCTCGAATTATTCAAAAAGATGTTTTAAAGTATGATTTTAGCGAGTCTTTTGAAAACAAGTCTTTTGCTATTATTGGAAACTTTCCTTACAATATCTCAACTCAAATTGTGTTCAAAGCCTTAGAAAACAGAGCTCAAATTCCAGAGTTTTCAGGAATGTTTCAAAAAGAAGTGGCACAACGCATTTGCGAAAAAGAAGGCAGTAAAGTGTATGGCATATTGTCTGTTTTGGTTCAAGCATTTTATGAGGCAGACTATTTGTTTACTGTTCCGCCATCAGTGTTTATTCCGCCACCAAAAGTAGAGTCTGGAGTTTTGCGTCTCACCAGAAAAGCGGATTATTCGTTGCCTTGTGATGAAAAATTATTTTTTAGAGTTGTTAAGTCTGCCTTTCAACAACGTCGAAAAACCTTGAGAAATAGCTTAAAAACTTATAATTTATCGGATAATTTAAAAGCAAATACTATCTTTGACAAACGCCCCGAACAACTGAGTGTTCAGGCGTTTATAGATTTGACATTAGCAATAGAAACAGATCAATAACTAGTTTAATTTTGGAAGAAACTAAGGAACATATCCCTTTTGAGATCACCGAGGCTTTAATCGATGCCCTTAATGGGTCCATTGATGCTAAGGATGATGAAGCTGTTTTGGAGCAATTACAAGACGTGCATTATGCGGATATTGCTGAAATTTTAGACGATTTAAATCTAGATCAAGCTACCTATATTATTAAACTTTTAGATAGCGAAACAACTGCCGATATCTTAGCAGAATTGGAAGATGACGTTCGTGAAAAAGTACTACAAAATCTTTCTGTCAAAGAAATCGCTGAGGAAGTGCAAGAGCTCGACTCTGATGATGCAGCCGATTTATTAGCCGATTTATCTCCTGAGCGTAAGCAAAAAGTAATCGCCCAAATGGACGATAAGGAGCTGGTTGCTGACATTCAAGAACTCTTGAAATATGATGAAGATACTGCTGGTGGGTTGATGGCAAAAGAACTTGTGAAAGTGTATGAAACTTGGACCGTTGCTGGTTGTTTACGGAAAATTAGAGCGCAAGCTAAAGATGTCAAGCGTGTACATTCCATCTATGTGGTCACCAAAGATGAAAAACTCATCGGACGATTGTCTTTGAAAGACCTTTTGATTGCTAATAATGAGACCAAAATAAAAGATATTTATATCCCAAAAGTGGACTCCGTTCACGTGGACGAAGCTGCAGAAGAAGTTGCCAAATTAATGGCAAAATACGATTTAGAAGCCATCCCTGTTATCAATGATGATAAAGTACTTTTAGGAAGAATTACGATTGATGATATTGTAGATGTTATTATTGAAGAAGCTGAAAAAGATTACCAATTAGCTGCCGGTATTACACAAGATGTTGATGCGGAAGACAGTATTCTCGACTTGACCCGTGCACGTCTACCTTGGTTATTTTTAGGACTTTTAGGAGGGGTTGGAGCCGCCATTATCATGGGTGGATTTGAAACCATCATTGACGATTTTCCTTTAATTTTATTGTTCACCCCATTAATTGCGGCTATGGCTGGCAATGTAGGCGTTCAATCCTCTGCGATTATCGTACAAGGTTTGGCTAATGATGAAGTGAGAGGTAGTGTCAATAACCGACTGATAAAAGAAATGTTTTTAGCAGCTCTCAATGGAATTATTTTAGCCTTGTTTTTGTTCGTCTTTGTATGGATTTGGAAACAAGATGTGCGAACCGCGTTAGCAATCTCATCATCCCTAGTTGTTGTGATCATCGTTGCTGGAATTATAGGAACCTTCATCCCGTTATTTCTACATAAAAAAGGAATTGATCCAGCCATTGCAACCGGACCTTTTATCACTACAAGCAATGATATTTTTGGAATTTTGATTTACTTTTCAATTGCAAAACTCATCCTAAATATTTAAGATGAACGTTTTACATCTTGATTCCAATCATCCCTTATTAATAGAACAGTTAGCAGCCTTAGGACATACGAATCATGAAGATTATTTCAGTTCAAAAGAAGCGATCGAATCTAAAATTCACACCTATGATGGGCTCATTATAAGAAGTCGGTTCCGTATTGATTCGGCTTTTTTAGACAAAGCTATCAATCTTAAATTTATAGGTCGGGTAGGAGCAGGATTGGAAAATATAGATACTGAATACGCTCAGTCCAAAGGGATTCAATTAATAGCTGCTCCTGAGGGCAATCAAAATGCTGTAGGGGAACACGCGCTTGGCATGTTGTTAGCATTGTTTAATAAACTTCATACCGCAGATCGAGAAGTTCGGGAAGGCCGTTGGCAACGAGAAGCCAATCGTGGACTGGAACTCGATGGAAAAACTGTTGGTATTATTGGGTATGGACATATGGGTAAAGCATTTGCAAAGAAACTACGCGGTTTTGATGTTGAAGTCCTTTGTCACGATCTCAAACCCAATGTTGGTGATGAAAATGCACAGCAAGTATCACTAGAAATACTCCAAAAAAACGCACAAATATTAAGCCTTCATGTACCCCATACCGAGTTGACTTATCAGATGATTGATACGAATTTCATCCATCAATTTAAACACCCATTTTGGCTTCTTAATACCGCTCGAGGTAGTTGCGTCATCACTTCAGACTTAGTAGCTGCACTGAAGTCTAAAACCGTTTTAGGCGCAGGATTAGATGTGTTAGAATACGAAAAATCATCATTTGAAAATTTATTTTCAAATACACCTCCTCCCGCGTTGGATTATTTGCTAAAAGCAGATAATGTGATGTTATCTCCACACGTTGCAGGATGGACTGTAGAAAGTCATCAAAAATTAGCACAAACCATCGTTGATAAAATTGTCAACTATTTTCATTAAATTTAGAGTCCTCAAACATTCTAAATTATGAATTCTAAACCAAATACACCATCAGAATACATCGCTCAATTACCAGAAGATCGAAAGGTAACGGTTCAAAAGTTAAGACAAACAATCTTGGATCACATAGACCCGAAATTTCAGGAATGCATTAACTACGGGATGCTTGGTTATGTAGTGCCATTTTCTAGCTATCCAGAGGGTTATCATTGCAACCCTAAGCTGCCATTACCTTTCATGAATTTAGCGTCTCAGAAAAATTTTATTGCTATTTATCATTTAGGGATGTACGCAAATAAAGCAATTTTAGATTGGTTTATAGCGGAATATCCAAAACACAGCACAGCAAAACTAGATATGGGAAAAAGCTGTATTCGCTTCAAAAAAATAGACATGATCCCTTATGCGCTCATCGGTCAGCTCGCAGCGAAACTCTCAATGGATGAATGGATTGCTCTTTATGAATCTCAAATAAAAAAATAAAAAAGCAGCACATCGTAGGCGTATTTCAATAGAGGTACAACTTGTGTTAATCTAATTAAACAATCTGTCATAGTTGGTTTTAGTACTGAATTCTTAACAATTTGATAACCATCTTTAAGTGAGAAGGTCTTACTATTGCATGCGATATTTTAACGTTCGAAAAACAAAATACATGAAGAATATATTAGTCCTTTGTACTGGAAACTCGTGCCGAAGTCAAATGGCACACGGCTATTTAAATCAATTTGCAGCAAACCAAGCTAACATTTATAGTGCAGGCATTGAAACACATGGCATCAACCCAGGAGCTGCAGCCATTATGAAAGAAGACGGAATTGATATTTCAGAACATACGTCTAACCATGTGGATGAGTATGCAGATGTCGATTTTGATTATATTATTACCGTTTGTGATCATGCCAATGAAAACTGTCCATTCATTCCAAGTACCAATGCGATGCGTTTACATCATAATTTCTATGACCCCTCAAAATTGATTGGTTCCGACGAAGAAAAGCACGCAGCGTTCTTAAAAGCACGTACCGAAATTAAAGAATATATGAAAGCATTTGTAGCGGAGCGTTTTTAAAATAAGGGTTCCATCTATGGTTTTTAATCGCGATACTTTATTGGGAAAAGTGTAATTAAAACGTAAGGAAAATAATTATTCTTCTTGTTTGGTTGGGCGGTACTTACGTTCCAGCTCTGCTTGAAACTCTTCCATCACGGGGCGTACAGTGCTATCAGGAATATCGGCAATACGAATGTACATCAGTCCATCCACAGCATTATTAAACAGCGGGTCCACATTGAACGCAATCAGACGAGCATTCTGTTTGATGTATTTTTTGAGGAGTACTGGCATTCGTAATGCCCCAGGTTCAATTTCGTCAATAATTTTATCGAACTTATTCAAATCAGCTGCCGTGGCATCAAACACAAAATCTTTATCAGCATCTTTGAGTTTTACTTTAAACTCTTTCTTTGGGTGGATGTATTGAGCCAAATACGGATCGTAGTAATGTGATTTCATAAACTCAATCATCAAGGATTTAGAGAAATTTGAAAATTGATTACTGATACTCACTCCGCCAATTAAATACTTATATTCTGGAAAACGAAGTGTGGTATGTACAATTCCTTTCCAAAGTAAGAATAAAGGCATTGGTTTTTGTTGATAGCTTTTAATTATAAAAGCACGTCCCAATTCAATTGATTGGCTCATCATAGTGTAAAGCTCGGGTTCAAAACGAAATAAGTCTTGTAGGTAAAATCCATCTATTCCTTTAGCTTTGAAAATTTCACTCCCTAAACCCATTCGGTAGGCACCGGCCAGACATTTTGCCTCGGTATCCCATAAAAACATATGGTGGTAATAGCCATCAAAATTATCTAAATCAATGGCTTTGTTTGTGCCTTCTCCAATTTCTCTGAAGGTGATTTCCCGCAAGCGTCCAATTTCATGCAAGATGTTTGGTATTTTAGCTGCGGGGGCCAAATATACTTTGTAGTTTTTACTTGTTAAAAGACGATGATCTTCGGATTTCAATCTCTCGATTTCTGCACACATAATTTCCGTTGGTGTGGGTGTCACAATTTTTTTTGGTGACTTGGTTACCTTTAAACTCGAAGAAAGATTTGTTAATATTTTAGCCTTTTCAAAAGTGTTCGAAAGCATATAGGTTTTTCGTCTGACAAAGTCTGAAAAGGCCTCTAAAGTCTCGTGTTCTTTTTGATCTTTTACGCTAATTGGTTTTCCGATTCTTACCTTAATCACGCGTTTCTTTTGAGTTAACAATTCCGACGGGAGTTTGGCGGTTCTTAGGGAAGCACTCAGTTTTGAGAGTCTGTAAAACAACGAACTGTTTTTGGCGTGAAAATAAATAGGAACAATCGGGACTTCGGCGCGTTGCATCAGTTTCATGGCGGCAGGTTCCCAAGGTTTGTCGACTACCAGTTTCCCATCTTTATAGGTAGAAACTTCACCTGCTGGAAATATACCTAGGGGGTGACCGTTTTGTAAATGTAACAAAGAGTTCTTAAATCCTGCAATACTTGACTTGACATTTTTGTGATCTTCAAACGGATTTACGGGCATGATGTAAGGCACTAAGGGTTTGATACGGTGCAATAAAAAATTGGCTATAATTTTAAAATCACTGCGTTGTTCGAGCATTAATTTCAACAATAAAATGCCATCTATTCCACCCAAGGGATGGTTGGAAACCGTGATGTATGCCCCGTCTTTTGGGAGTCGTTTTAGGTCTTCTTCTGGAATTTCAAACCGAATTTGAAAATCAGTTAAGAGTCCGTTTAAAAAATCAACATCGGATTTATGTTTGTTTTTATTGTAGATTCTATTTATTGTAGAAATCTTCAATACTTTCATTAAAATCCAGCCAAAAAAAGTGCCAATAAATCCATAGTTATCAACTTTAATGGCTTTCGCAATTTCTTTGGAGGTTACGATACTCATAGTTTTGGGGTCTTATACAAACCTAATCATTTTTGTATTAATTGGGTGTTTACTTTGTAATAATCTGTACAATTTCAGGGGTAATTTGCTTTAAAAGAATTTCTTTTTCAGCTTCTAAATCTTGGATTGCTTGTTGGGTGTAGTGTCTAATTGTATAAAGCTTTACATCTTTGTGCGACGATACTTTATACTTTGCTTTTAAATGTAATAATAAACGTTCCAAATTATTATAGTTGTTCTCGATACATACAGAAAAGCTAATTGCAGAGTTTTGAATCATGCTAACTTTCATCTTGTAGTCGTGCAATAAACTAAAAATATGGCTAATATTGTCTTCGACAATGTATGAGAAATCAAGCGATGAAAGTGATATTAACACTTGATTGTTTTTTAAAATATAACAAGGAACCTTTGGGTTTAAAATTAAATCTTTTCCAACTTTGGTTCCTTTATTTTCGGGGTTTAAAAACGATTTAACATATAACGGAATTTCTTTACGTTGTAAGGGTTGAAGTGTTTTTGGGTGAATCACAGATGCGCCATAATAAGAAAGCTCAATGGCTTCTGTATAGGAGATTCGATGCAATAATTCAGCATTCTCAAAATAGCGAGGATCAGCATTGAGAACTCCAGAGACATCTTTCCAAATAGTCACGGAATTTGCATTCAAACAATAGGCAAATATTGCTGCTGTATAATCACTCCCTTCACGTCCAAGTGTGGTTGTGAAGTTGTTAGAATCACTTCCTAAAAACCCTTGAGTGATGTTTAATTTTGAGTTGTCCACTTGCGATGAAATCAATTCTTGTGTTTGGTTCCAATTCACTTTTGAATTTCGATAATAATCATCTGTTTTTATATAAGTTCTTACGTCCAGCCAAGTATTAGTAATGCCAATTTCATTTAGATAATGACTGATAATTGTAGTTGAAATCAACTCTCCAAAACCAATAACTTGATCGTACACAAAATTGTAGTTAGGTGATTTGTTATGGTCAAAAAAGAGGACAATCTCTTGAAATAATTTATCAACGGTCTTAAAAACGAGATGTTTTTCGTTCTCAAATAAATCTAGCAGAATGTTGTTGTGAAACTTTTTAACTTCTTGTAAAGAGCTTTGCAACTGATGTTTGGCATCAAAATAATTTGCAATCACTGTTTCCATTGCATTGGTGGTTTTTCCCATTGCCGAAACCACAATGAGCGTGTTGTTATAGCCAACTTTTGAAAGGACATGGGCTAAGTTTTTCACACCATCGGCGTCTTTTACAGAAGCGCCACCAAATTTAAATATCTGCATCAGTTAAGTTTTGAAATATAATTTTTTATGCCTTGAGCATCTAATTGGACAACATTCCAGTCCCGCATCACTCGAGCTCCTTTATTTTCGTAAAAATCAATAGCAGGCGTGTTCCAGTCAATGACTTCCCAACAAATACGTTTGACACCTTTTTTGTTTCCGTAGATAATAACTTGGTCTAAGAGTGCCGATCCAACTCCGTGTCCACGTGTGCTTTCTGAAACAATTAAATCTTCTAAGTGTAATACGGTTCCTTTCCAGGTGGAAAATCGAGTGTAAACCAAAGCAATTCCTATTACTTTTTGATCTGATTCTGCCACAAAACAATCAAATTCAGGATTTTCTCCAAACCCTTTGGCTATTAAGTCCGCTTCCGTGATTTCAACGGCATTGGGCTCTTTTTCAAAAATAGCGAGTTCTGTGATCAAGTTTAAAACTTGTTTCATATCGCTAGTCACTGCTTTTCTTACGTGGTAGTTCATTATTTGTATTTGCTGATTCAAAGATACTTGAGCCTTTTATAAATATCTAATAAAACAGCTACGAAAACGTTGTAGTTGTCTAAAAATTTAGATATTTGTAAAAAAATTGACTCACAATGTCCCAAAAACACCAAACTCTAGGTGAATTTATCATCGAACACCAATCGTCATTCAAATATACCTCAGGAGAATTATCACGGTTAATTAACTCCATTCGATTGGCTGCAAAAGTGGTCAATTATGAAGTTAATAAAGCCGGTTTAGTTGACATTCTGGGGACTGTAGGTGATACTAATATTCAAGGAGAAGATCAGCAAAAATTGGATGTATATGCCAATGAAAAATTTATTCAAACGCTTGTGAATCGTAACATTGTGTGTGGAATTGCTAGTGAAGAAGAAGATAGCTTTATAGCGATTAATAGCAACGATCAAAATCATCAAAATAAATACATCGTCTTAATAGACCCATTAGATGGGTCCTCCAATATTGATGTGAATGTGTCTGTAGGAACTATTTTTTCAATTTACCGACGTGTGACCCCTGTAGGAACACCTGTTAAAGAAGAAGATTTTTTACAGAAAGGAAGCGAGCAAGTGGCGGCTGGTTATATCATTTATGGAACTTCCACAATGTTGGTGTATACCACTGGCGATGGCGTTAATGGTTTTACATTAAATCCAGCAATTGGCACGTTTTATTTATCACATCCTCAAATGCAGTTTCCTGAGCATGGGACAATTTACTCTGTCAATGAGGGTAATTATATTCATTTCCCCCAAGGGATCAAAAATTATCTTAAATATTGTCAAATGGAAGAAGGAGATCGCCCTTATACATCGCGATATATAGGATCGTTGGTTTCTGATTTCCATCGTAATATGATTAAAGGAGGGATTTATTTATACCCCACAAGTTCCAAAAATCCCAAGGGAAAACTACGCTTACTCTACGAGTGTAATCCAATGGCCTTTCTCGCCGAGCAAGCCAAAGGTAAAGCCAGTGATGGGTTTTCAAGAATCTTAGATATTACTCCAACAGAGCTTCATCAACGCGTGCCGTTTATCTGCGGGAGCAGTGCCATGGTGAGCAAAGCCGAATCTTTTATGCGCAACACCCAAAGTTCTTAAGTATTTAATTCTTAGATAGTCTAAAAGGAAGGTTGTAACTTTGTGAAAATTTAAAAGTAAATGCACAAAGCAGGTTTTGTAAATATTATCGGAAATCCCAACGTCGGAAAATCAACGTTAATGAATGCCTTTGTAGGTGAAAAATTATCTATTATAACTTCCAAGGCGCAAACCACGCGTCACCGAATCTTAGGGATTGTAAATGGCGACGATTTTCAGGTGATTCTTTCGGATACTCCTGGTATTATTAAGCCAGCTTATGAATTACAAAGTTCTATGATGGATTTTGTAAAATCTGCTTTTGAAGATGCTGATATTTTAATCTATATGGTTGAAATTGGAGAAAAAGAACTGAAGGATGAAGCGTTTTTCAATAAAATTACAGCCTCCAAGAAACCTGTTTTATTGTTGTTAAATAAAATTGATACTTCCAACCAAGAGCAATTGGAAACTCAAGCTCAATTGTGGCAACAAAAAGTTCCAAATGCAGAATTTATTGCTATTTCTGCATTGGAAGGTTTTAATGTGAAAAATGTTTTTGATCGTATTTTAGAACTATTGCCAGAATCACCTGCCTATTACCCCAAGGATCAATTGACAGACAAACCAGAACGATTTTTTGTGAATGAAAAAATCCGTGAAAAGATTTTGATGCATTACAAAAAAGAAATTCCGTATGCCGTTGAGGTTGTTACAGAAGAATTTTTTGAAGAGGAGGACATTATCCGCATGCGTTCTGTGATTATGGTAGAACGCGAAACTCAAAAAGGAATTATTATTGGTCATAAAGGATCCGCTCTAAAAAGAGTAGGCGTAGAAGCTCGAAAAGATTTAGAGAAGTTTTTTGGCAAGCAAGTCCACTTAGAATTGTATGTCAAAGTGAATAAAAATTGGCGTTCTAGCCAAAACCAATTGAAGCGTTTTGGATATAATAATTCTTAAAGATTCAATTTTTTTGAATAGCGAAGTAGAGTATGTCGTGGAATAGATTATGGGTGTTTATTTTTTGAACACAAAAGAAATCAATCTTGGTATTTCATTTTCAACACCTTCATCAAACCATTCTTTTAATTCCACTAGCTCCATGCCGTTGGTTTTAGCATTTTCAATGTATTCCGAAATATGATGAATATAAACTTCTAATTCCTCTGTGCCATTTTCAGTCTCATATCTGGCTTTGCTTCCTGAGTATTGTTTGAATGGGTGTAATTCACTGATAAAAAATAAACCATCTTCTTTAAGTTTTAAACTAGCTTGATAGAAAATATGATTCAAGTTTTTTATATGTTCAAGGGTTAAACTACAGCTTACTAGTTCCAAAGAATCAGTGTCAACGTCCCAATTTTCATTAAGATCTGCTTTTTTGAACGTGACACGTTCATCAAATATTTTTTCTTTCGCTTTGTTTAGCATCTCTTGAGAAAAATCCAATCCAATTATGTGCGTTGCTTTTTCTAGCAACCATTTTGTATTTTTTCCTGTGCCACAACCCAATTCCAAGACAGTCTCAAATTTATATTTACTTAAGGTTTCTATAGTACTTCGTTTATCTAAATCTCTTGTCAGATTTTTATTTGTGTCATATTGATTTGCCCAAATATTATATGCTTTTTCTATGCTCATTTCGTTTTCTATATCAAAGCTATTATTCTTGCACAAAGAGTGAAGCTATATTAAAGGAACTAATTTAATAATAAAATTTCAATTGCTGGCGACACTAATTAAAGTTAGAGTTTTAGCAAGAGTGCTAGATGAAGTATTTTTTTTAATTCAAAGCCATTTCAATACCATACATCATTTTAAACATTAAGACCAGTGGGCGAGTAAATTCAGTATCTAAAGACCAGTTAGTATAAGTCCAAATTCCAAACCCCAAAAATAAACTAGCTGTCATAAAATGAAAAAACATAAAAAGCGTCCAAACCGTTGGGCTGGGTCCAAATAATCCTTTAATGGTGCAGGATGCTTGGTTTGTTTTTAAAACTTCTAAATTGAGCTGGGGTGACCAAAAATGCTGGTGCGCTATGGGAATTTTCAAAAACACATGGCTATCTAGGATATTTATTTTGATAGCGTTTTGACTATTTTTAGCATTTTCAAATAGTTCTAAAACTTTGTTTTGGTTGATGTCTAGCGCTTGAGAAAAGCGCGGTCTTAAGACAATTTCGTTACTAATTTGCATTTTAATCGATTTTAGGGGTTCCTAAAGATATTGATTTGTATTTATATATTTTTAAACTTCCATAAAAAAGAGCTTACCAAAAGGATATTTCCTATTTTTGCAGCAATTTTATAAGCATATGAGCAATATTGTAGCGATAGTAGGACGTCCAAATGTAGGAAAATCTACCTTTTTTAATCGGTTGATTCAAAGGCGAGAAGCCATTGTAGATGCTGTGAGTGGCGTAACTCGTGATCGTCACTATGGCAAGAGTGATTGGAACGGTAAAGAATTTTCGTTAATTGATACAGGAGGATATGTTCTTGGAAGTGACGATGTGTTCGAAGCCGAAATCGACAAACAAGTTGAGTTGGCGATTGAAGAAGCAGATGCCATTATATTTATGGTTGATGTAGAATCAGGCGTTACAGGAATGGATGAAGATGTTGCAAAATTGCTTAGAAAGGTTAAAAAACCAGTTTTTTTAGTCATCAATAAAGTGGACAACGCAATGCGAGAGCAAGATGCGGTTGAATTTTATGCCTTAGGATTAGGAGAATATTTTACCATTGCGAGTATCAATGGAAGCGGTACAGGCGATCTGCTAGATGCCCTAGTAGAAGCTTTACCAGATGTAGAAGAAGTAGAAGAAGTGACTTTGCCACGTTTTGCAGTCGTAGGACGTCCCAATGCTGGTAAATCCTCTTTTATAAATGCATTGATTGGAGAAGATCGTTACATAGTGACGGACATTGCAGGAACCACTCGTGATTCAATTGATACAAAATACAATCGATTTGGCTTTGAGTTTAATTTAGTGGATACTGCCGGAATTCGACGTAAAGCAAAAGTTAAAGAAGATTTAGAATTTTATTCTGTTATGCGTTCTGTTCGCGCCATCGAACATGCCGATGTTTGTTTGTTGGTATGTGATGCCCAACGTGGATTTGATGGCCAAGTTCAAAATATTTTTTGGTTGGCACAACGTAACCATAAAGGAATTGTGATTTTGGTGAATAAATGGGATTTAGTTGAGAAAGATACCAAAACTACTAAAGCCTTTGAGACACACATTCGAGAACAAATAAAGCCCTTTACAGATGTGCCAATTGTGTTTATCTCAGCACTCTCAAAACAACGTATTTACAAAGCGATGGAAACCGCTTTGGAAGTGTATAAAAACCGATCTAAGCGTCTTAAAACAAGTGTTCTAAATGATGATTTATTACCTATCATCGAAAACTACCCACCCCCAGCTTTGAAAGGTAAGTTTGTTAAAATAAAATACATCATGCAACTTCCGACACCGCAACCCCAATTTGCATTTTTCTGTAATTTACCACAGTACGTAAAGGAACCTTACAAGCGTTTTTTGGAAAATAAACTAAGAGAATTATACGATTTTAAGGGTGTACCTATCACGGTTTACATGCGTAAAAAATAGGGTTACCAACCTCCAGAAGCACCGCCGCCGCCAAAGCTACCGCCGCCGAAGCCACCACCAAACCCTCCACCAAACCCTCCACTAGAACTAGAAGAACCTCCAAAACTTCTACTTCCTAGGCTGCTCAGTAGTATAGTATCCAAAAGACTTTTAGTCCGACGTTTTCCTCCACTGTTATTGTTATTTCTTTTAGATTTTGATAAGATTATAACGACAATAAAAAAGATAAAAATTAGAAACAAAATGGTTTCAAACTTAATCCCTTTTTTATCTGTTTTTTCGTCCGCTTTAAACTCCCCTGTCAAGACTTTGAAAACTTGTAAGCTTCCAGCCTCTAAGCCACCAGAATAATCGTTCTTTTTGAAATAAGGGATAATGGATTCTTGGATAATTCGACTGCATATTTTATCAGTTAGCAAATGCTCTACGCCATACCCAGTGCTGATATTTATTTTTCGATCATTTTTCGCTAACAGAATAAAAATTCCATTATCTTTTTTTGCAGTTCCAACACCCCATTCTTGTGCCCAATTGGTAGCAAGGTAGTTAATGTATTCTCCTTCCGTAGAATTTATAATCGCTACCACAATTTGTGTCGATGTGCTATCGGAATACCGAATGAGTTTTTGCTCTAAATTAGAAGCTTCTTGCGGATTTAAAAGGTTGCTATAATCGTAAACGCTCGTTTGAACTGCAGGCTTCACCGGGATGTTGTATTGTGCATTAGCTACAACGGAAATAAATAGAAGTAGTAAGACAGCTAGCAATCTGCTATTTTGAAATCGTGTCCTCATAAAATAGACCCTTTTGAAATTGAATCTGATAATTCGTTGGTGTCGTTTGATTCCCAAGGAAAATGACTTTCAAGTGCTTTACTAGCCGTTTGAATCCCTTGTATAATCCCGTCTTTGAATTCCCCTTTTTTGAATAAGTTCCGCATCACGTCTCGGGTGTCATTCCAAAATGTTGAATTTACTTTTGTGTCAATGCCCTTATCGCCAAAAATTCCAAATTGATGATTGGAAACCGCAATATAAATAAGAACCCCATTTTGAAGTTTAGTACGATCCATTTTTAAATGATGAAACACCTCTTTGGCCCGTTCTTCAATAGGTAATGAGCTACTGTTTTCTATGTGTACACGAATTTCCCCAGACGTATTTTGTTCTGCTTGCCGAATGGCTTCAACAATTTCGTTTTCTTCTTCAGTACTCAAAAAGTTTTCAAGAACTACCATTAGTTAAAATCGAAATCAATTTCTGGAGCATTTTCAGAACCAGCATTTGCCTTGTATCGTGTCATTTCATCAAATCCAAACCAACCTGATAAAACGGAATTAGGGAATTTTTTAGTAAAAATATCATAAGTATTTACGGATTCATTAAAACGGTTCCTAGCTACATTAATTCTATTTTCCGTTCCCTCCAACTGATTTTGTAAATCCAGGAAGTTTTGATTTGCTTTTAAATCAGGATAGCGCTCGACAGTGACTAAAAGTTTAGACAACGCACTGCTAAGACCGCTTTGCGCCTGTTGAAAAGCGGCTAAATTTTCGGGTGTAATGTTAGTGGGATCTATTGTAGTTGAGGTTGCTTTTGCTCGTGCCTCTATAACTTCTGTAAGGGTGTTTCTCTCAAAATCAGCAGCACCTTCAACTGTTTTGACAAGGTTTCCAATAAGATCCACTCGTCGCTGGTACGAGCTCTCTACATTAGACCATGCCGTTTTTGCATTTGCTTCATACTCAATAGCAGTATTATTAAACCCAACCGCCCAGTTATAAATTCCAAACAGAACTAAAGCGATAATAATTAAAGGTAGGAACGATTTTTTCATAACAATTAGATTTTATAGTTGATTCTTAATTTTTATTAATTCATTTTTAACCCGTTCTAGTTTTGTGATGATTTCAAAGTTATCAAGTGACTTTTGGTCTTGTTCTTTTAAATACGTTTTGGCACCCTCAAGGGTGTAACCACGTTCTTTAACCAAGTTATATATCAACTTAAAATTTTGAACGTCCTCTGGCGTAAAACGACGGTTGCCTTTCGCGTTTTTTTTAGGGTTAAGAGCTTTAAACTCTTTATCCCAAAAGCGAATCAAAGAGGCATTAACATCAAAGGCTTTTGCGATTTCTCCAATACTGTAGTAACGTTTTGTAGGAAGTTCTAAATGCATTAATCTAAAGATTGATTTTCAAGCGATGCAATAGCTAACAACGTATTAAATTCCTCTGGACTTAGATTGCCATAATAAAAATTAACAGGGTTAATACGTTTCTTATCTTTAAAAACTTCGTAATGTAGATGCGGTGCTTGGGAGCGTCCTGTACTTCCTACATAGCCAATAAGATCCCCTCGTTTCACTTTCTGACCTCTTTTGACATTGTATTTATAAAGGTGAGCATACAAACTTACATAGCCATAACCATGATCAATTCGGATGTGACGTCCATATCCTGAGGAACGGCCATCTGCACGTTTAATCACGCCATCACCTGTCGCATAGACTGGTGTGCCGCGGGGGGCTGTAAAATCCATTCCATAATGAAATTTACGAACCTTTGTAAAAGGATCACTTCGATACCCATAGCCTGACGCCATACGAGTCAAATCCTCGTTTTTGATGGGTTGAATTGCGGGTATTTTTGCTAAAAAACTCTCTTTATCCTTAGCTAGATCTGTAATCTCATCAAGAGATTTAGACTGGACTATAATACGTTTTTGAAGAATGTCAATTCGTTTGTTTGCATCAATGATTAACTCCGAATTATTAAAGCCATCGTATTTTTGGTAGCGGTTGACACCACCCAGCCCTTGTTTACGTTGGGCTTCTGGAATAGGATTGGCCTCAAAATAAAGACGATAAATAGCATTATCCCGATCTTCAATATTTGTGAGTACAGCTTCTACTTCTTCCATTTTTTTGTTCAGAAGATTGAAGTGAAGATCTAGGTTTTGCAGCTCACGATTTAGTGCTTTTTCCCTTGGAGATTCAAAATATTGACCCCCAACCAAAACAAATAAAAATCCTACAATACTCGCCGCCAATAAGAACACCAATGTACGCTTAAAAGTGGTTCTCTTTTTGCGAATTATCTGACGATAGGTAAGCGTTTCGGGATCGTAGTAATATTTTACATTAGACATTGCCTAAAAAGTTCTATTTTTGTTGGATGATAGATTCTCTGATAAATAAAGAGGACCTTTTGAACAAATATATAAATTGTTTCGAATTAAAAACAAATTATTACACTAAGCTTAACATTTTTACATGAAATCTCAAGATATAAGATCTCAATTTTTAGCCTTTTTTGAATCCAAAAAACACCAAGTTTTACAATCCGCACCTATGGTTGTCAAGGACGATCCTTCTCTGTTGTTTGTCAATTCGGGAATGGCACCTTTCAAAGCCTTTTTTCTCGGTCAAGGCACCCCGCCAAAGAACCGAATTACCGACACTCAAAAATGTCTAAGAGTTTCAGGAAAACACAACGATTTGGAAGAAGTTGGGTATGACACCTACCACCATACGCTTTTTGAGATGTTAGGAAACTGGAGTTTTGGAGATTATTTCAAAAAAGAAGCCATTGAATGGGCGTGGGAATTATTAACGGAGGTATATAAAATAGACAAAGAAATTCTATATGTGACCGTATTTGAAGGGAGTAAAGACGATGGTACTTCTATGGATTCAGAAGCCTATGATTTATGGAAAGCCTTGATCCCTGAAGACCGGATTTTGATGGGAAATAAAAATGATAATTTTTGGGAAATGGGAGAGCAAGGACCTTGTGGACCTTGTAGCGAAATCCATGTAGACATTCGATCTAAAGAAGATAAAGATAAAGTTCCTGGTCAAGAACTGATTAATAAAGATCATCCCCAAGTCGTAGAAATTTGGAACTTGGTTTTTATGGAATTTAACCGTAAAGCAAACGGGAGTTTAGAACCATTGCCAAACAAACATATTGATACAGGTATGGGATTTGAACGCCTGTGTATGGTGCTTCAAAATGTAACCTCCAATTATGACACCGATGTTTTCACTCCGATCATTCGAGAAATTGAAACTATTTCAGGTAAGGATTATGGGGAGCAACTAAAACAAGATATTGCGATTCGTGTGATTTCCGACCATGTAAGAGCCGTTGCATTTTCAATTTCTGATGGTCAATTACCAAGCAACACAGGGGCAGGGTATGTGATTCGTAGAATCTTGCGACGTGCTGTTCGTTATGGATTTACATTTTTGGATTTAAAACAACCATTTATGTACCGTTTGGTATCTATATTGACCAAACAAATGGGAGCTGTATTCCCGGAACTTCTGGCACAAAAACAATTAATTCAAAATGTGATTAAAGAGGAGGAAGCCTCTTTTTTAAGAACCCTCGATCAAGGATTGGTGTTGTTAGACCGTATTATAGAAACAACAAAAGGTATGCATGTTTCTGGCGATAAAGCCTTTGAATTATACGATACTTATGGCTTTCCTGTAGATTTAACTGCACTGATTTTGAGTGAAAAAAACATGACTTTAGATACGGTTGGTTTTGAACAAGAACTCCAAAAACAAAAAACCCGCTCTAGAGCTGCGAGTGAAGTCTCTACGGAAGATTGGACTGTTCTCATGGAAGACGATGTGCAAGAATTTGTAGGCTATAACAGGCTAAAAACATCTGTTAAACTAGTAAGATATAGAAAAGTTACTTCAGCAAAATACGGAGAACAATATCAGCTTGTGTTTAATCTCACACCATTCTACTCAGAAAGTGGTGGTCAGGTTGGAGATAAAGGGTATTTAGAATCTGCTAATGGAGATATCGTTTATATTCTTGATACCAAAAGAGAAAACAATGTAGCTATTCATATTGCGAAGGATTTACCTAAAAACCTTACGGATACGTTTACGGCCATCGTAGACGTTAATCAACGATTCCGTACCGAATGTAACCACACAGCTACCCATCTATTACACCAAGCTTTAAGAGAAATCTTAGGAACACATGTAGAACAAAAAGGCTCTGCAGTACATTCGAAATATTTGCGTTTTGATTTTTCTCATTTTGCAAAAATCACACCAGAGCAATTAAAAGATATTGAGAGTTTTGTGAATGCGCGAATTGAGGGGAAATTAGAATTAATAGAGCAACCAGCCGTACCAATGGAACAAGCAGTTTCAGAAGGAGCGATGGCACTTTTTGGTGAAAAATATGGTGATGTAGTTCGTACCATTCGTTTTGGAAATTCGATTGAATTATGTGGAGGAACTCACGTTAAAAATACTGCAGACATCTGGCATTTTAAAATCAAGTCGGAAGGCGCTGTAGCATCAGGGATTCGTCGTATAGAAGCCATTACAAATGATGCAGCAAAAGAATTTTATGTTCAAAATAATGCACGTTTTGACCAGATAAAATTAGCTCTTAATAACTCAACTGACCCTGTCAAATCTCTGGGTGATTTAAAAGCTGAAAATTCAAAACTCAAAAAACAAATTGAAGCTCTTTTAAAAGACAAAGCAGCGTCAATGAAAGGAAATTTAAAACAAGAAATTGAAACTATTAACGGAGTTCAGTTTTTAGCTAAGTTGGTAGATTTAGATGCCACAGGTATCAAAGATTTATCTTTTGAAATAGGACAGGAGTTTGATAATTCAGTGCTCCTTTTTGGAGCTGAAGTCCAAGGGAAAGCTTTGTTGTCGTGTTACGTGTCCAAGAACTTAGTAGCTTCTAAAGGGCTAAACGCTGGAACCATTGTACGCGAACTTGGAAGTTATATTCAAGGCGGCGGCGGCGGACAACCGTTTTATGCAACTGCAGGCGGAAAGAATCCAGCAGGATTGCAAGAGGCTTTAGAAAAAGCCAAATCCTACATCTTATAATATAAGCTGGTGAAACTTCAAACGCAACTCCCTTTAGAGAAACAAACACCCGCCATTAATTACCATTCAAAATTGGTATTGTTAGGGTCCTGTTTTGCTGAAAATATAGCGGACAAATTCTCATATTATAAATTCCAAAACGAGACGAACCCCTTGGGTGTGTTGTTTCACCCTATCGCGATTTTAGATTTACTTAAAAGAGCGCACTGTAACAATCCTTACACTGAAAAGGATGTTTTTTTTAGTAACGGTTGTTGGCAAAGTTTTCAAGCACATTCGCGATTAAATTCGATATCTAAACCCGAAATTTTAGAGCGTTTGAATTCTGCTTTAAAATCAACTCAAAACCAGCTAAAAAATGCGTCACATGTCATTTTAACATTCGGAACGGCTTGGATTTATAAACATATTGAGACAAAATCCACGGTGGCAAACTGTCATAAACAACCGCAAAAAGAATTTGAGAAATCTATTTTAAGTGTCGATCAACTTAAAGACTCTTTTAAAGAAATTGTTTCAATACTAAAATCATTTAATCCTGAAGTGATTGTTATATTTTCGATTTCGCCTGTTCGACACCTTAAAGATGGTTTTGTTGAAAACAATCAAAGCAAAGCCCATATTATGGCGGCACTTCATACGGAAATAAATACAACCGAAAACACACGCTATTTTCCTTCCTATGAGTTGTTAATGGACGAGCTTAGAGATTATCGTTTTTATAATGAAGATATGGTGCATCCGAATCAGATTGCCATCGATTATATTTGGGACAAATTCAAATCTATCTGGATAGACGCTCAAGTACATTCTACAATGCAAGAAGTGAATCAACTCCAAAAAGGCTTTGCTCACAAACCTTTTAATCCATTGTCAATAGAACATACTGCATTTTTGTCGTCCTTATCTAAGAAGGCGCAAGCCTTGGAGTCTCAGTTTCCGTTTATGAAGTTTTAGGTAATAGCTAAAACCCTAAAATTCTAGTATATTAGCCTAAACAAATTCAAGCGATATGTCAAGTTCTTACGTTCACTTAAATGTCGAAAATAAAGTCGGTTATATTGAATTTTATAACTCGCCTCACAATGCTCTGCCCTCAGAAATGTTAGCAAGGCTTACGGAATTAATTGGAACTGCTGGTGCAGATCCATCTGTTGCAGTTATTGTTCTTAAAAGTGGTGGTGACCGTACGTTTTGTGCAGGGGCTAGTTTTGATGAACTGGTGGCAATTTCAAATCCACAGCAAGGAGCAGCATTTTTTGAAGGTTTCGCTAACGTCATAAACGCCCTCCGTAACTGTCCTAAAATCACCATTGGTAGCGTGCAAGGAAAAGCAGTTGGAGGAGGCGTTGGTTTGGCAGCAGCGACCGATTATTGTTTGGCAACGACTCATTCAGAAATAAAACTAAGTGAACTCACAATTGGGATAGGTCCTTTTGTAATTGAGCCTGCCGTAACTCGTAAAATTGGCTTAAGTGCGATGTCTCAATTAACTTTGGAGTCTTCTACATTTTTCTCGGCACAATGGGCGCAAGAAAAAGGATTGTTCATGAAAGTTTGTGCTTCAAAAGAAGTCTTAGATACAGAAGTAAAATTGCTCGCCGAACTCCTTTGCGAATACAACCCTGAGGCCCTTCAGAAATTAAAAAAAACCTTTTGGGAAGGCACCGAGCATTGGGATAAATTATTGCAAGAACGTGCCTCTATTAGTGGTCGTTTGGTGTTAAGTGATTTTACAAAAACACAATTACAAAAGTATACATAAGTTCATAGTTTAAGCTCATCTTAAAATACATTAAATCAATGTCAAATTCAATTTCAATCACCACAGTTAAGGAGTCCAAAGTCGATACACTCGATTTTGATAATATTGCCCTAGGGCGAACGTTTACAGACCATATGTTTGTGTGTGATTATGAAGATGGACAATGGAAAAACCCTAGAATAACGCCAATGGAGGCAATTCCAATGCATCCAGCTTGTATGGCCTTGCATTATGGACAAGCCTTATTTGAAGGAATGAAAGCAACACTCGGTGCTTCAGGGACCCCTTTATTATTTCGTCCCGAAAAAAATGCCGAACGTCTGAATTTTAGTGCCCGCCGTTTGGGAATGCCTGAGTTTTCTGAAACACTGTTTGTAGATGCATTGAAACAACTCGTGCATTTGGATCAAAAGTGGATTCCTCCTCATGAAGGAAGCGCCTTATATCTGCGTCCTTTTATGTTTGCTGATGAAGCATTTATTGGAATGCGTGCCGCAAATTCTTATAAATTTATTGTAATGGCTTCACCGTCAAAACCAATCTATACCAACCGAGTTCGTTTGTATGCAGAAACCACGTTTATTCGTGCTGCACACGGAGGTACAGGAGAAGCTAAAGCCGCAGGAAATTACGCAGCTGCAGTGCTTCCAACTGAAATTGCTAAATCCAAAGGATTCGACCAAGTACTTTGGTTAGATGCTAATGAGTTTAAATACATTCAAGAAGTTGGTACTATGAATATCTTTTTTAAAATTAATGGTGCCTTTGTTACCCCCTCCTTAGATGGCTCAATTTTAGCAGGGATTACCCGTATGAGTGTCATTGAATTTTTACGTCATAAAGGGTATGAGGTGGAAGAACGTCCGATCACTATTGATGAGGTTATAGAAGCCTCAAATAATGGGCAATTAGAAGAAGCCTTTGGAACCGGTACTGCCGTAGGTATTGCAATGATTCAAGAGATTGGATACAAAGAGTCGCTGATTCATGTGTCGGATACAAGTCCTGTGGGGCAATTGGTTTTGGATACCATCAATGGAGTTCGAATTGGAACTCTCCCTGACGAATTGAATTGGATGGTTAACGTCGAAGCCTGAATTTCCGTTTGATATTTTTCCAACGGTAAGTTCTTACAAATATTCCTTGGTCTTCTGTTATTAGAAAGGGCTCAGTTTGTCTAGATGCTTTGATATAGCCTGTCATATAATCCCAAAAAAGAGATATACGTTGTTTTTTGTAAGCTAACTTTAAGGCTGATAAAAATGCTAAAGTAATTCCATAGCGCATTTTATACAAAGCAGTTCCCTGTAAATGTTTAGCCCCCTTATTATAATTTGCACCCGTTGGTTTGAGGTGCTTTACATGCAATGAATCATCAGTTTTAAATTCCCATCCGTAGTACAGAGCTAGCAACTCGTCAATAGTATCCCATCCCATTGATGTTTTGAGACCTCCAATTTCTAAAAAACAATCTTTTCTGTAGGCTTTCAACCCCCCTCGAATGTGATCTTTGGAGGTTAGGTCTTCCAATACCCAACTTCCATGTTGTTCTATAAAACAATGCCCTGCAACCATGCCAAGATGTGGATTGTTTTGGTAATGTTTTGCGAGGGTTTCTAAATAATTCTCAGGGAATATCACATCTGCATCATATTTACAAATGATATCGTATTCTGAATCTAAAGAATTAAACCCTTTATAAAAAGCATTGATAATTTTTCCACCTGGCAAGTGTGCCTCGGAGGAGGTATTTGAAACTAACGAAATCCATGGATGTTGTTTGGATAAGTTTGTGACGATGGATGCTGTTGTGTCCGTAGAATTATCGTCTACTACTACAACTTTGCTAGGGGATAAAGATTGATTTATTAACGACTGAAGTGTGAGTTCAATGAAGACTTCTTCATTATGGGCAGGTATGACAATATAAAACTTCAAATTCTTTCGGCGTAAACAATATAATATCTTGGGGTAAACCAACGGAGTAAAGGCCGAAAGCCAATTTTTTTGGTAGGATTTGTCCACTTTTCACTAGCAATAATTTTCCACCCCGTTTTTTCTAGTAACCAATCAAACTGCCAAGATTCAAACTCGTGAAAATGCCGGTCTCTCATATCAGTTTTACTTCTGTAGGCAGATGCAAACCACAATCTTAGTGGAATACTAGCCACTAATTTTTTAGACTTGATATTTTTTAAAACTGTAAAGGGAGATAACAAATGTTCAAAAATTTCAAAGGCGGTCACCACATCAGAAGTATCAGTTTCCAGACCACTCGTATTGACATCCAAATCTTCCCCAGATGTGTTGCTCACAGAGTAGCCTTCTGTTTTTAGAAGTTCTGAAAAAGGGTTTTCAACGCCTAAATCTAAAATGGTTTCTGAAGGTGCTATGTGTCGCTTAAGAAATTCTAGCGTGTTCTTGTAACGTTTCTTAGGAAAATGAGTAGCGTACATATTAGTATTTATAGGTGATAGCATTGATGTGCATTCCTGCACCAACGCTAGCAAATATAACAATATCTCCTTTATTAATTTCGTGATCTTCCATATGCCCACTTTTGATGAGGTCAAGTAAAGTAGGTACGGTTGCTACTGAACTATTGCCTAATTCATGAATACTCATTGGCATGATGCCCTCAGGAACAGGTGTTTTGTAAAGTCTATAAAAACGCTTTACAATCGCCTCGTCCATTTTTTCATTTGCTTGATGAATCAATATTTTTTTCACATCCTTGATATCCATTCCACTATTGTCCAAACATGTTTTCATTGCAGCAGGGACATTTGATAAAGCGAATTCATAAATTTTACGTCCGTACATTTTTATGTAACGTGTGTCTTCTTCAGAGGATTTGTTATTTGAACACCCAAAAAATAAATGATAGACTTCGTCAAGAGTGTAAGAAGCTGATTCATGGGATAATATTCCGCCATCATCATCTGTTGTTTCAATAATGGTGGCTCCTGCACCATCCGAGTAAATCATAGAGTCTCTGTCGTGTGGATCGACCACTCTCGAGAGTGTTTCAGCTCCAATCACTAAACATCTTTTGGCCATCCCAGCTTTGATAAAAGCTTGTGCCTGAATGACGCCTTCAACCCAACCTGGACATCCAAAAAGAATGTCATAAGCTACACACTTTGGGTTTTTTATTTTTAAACTGTTTTTGACACGTGCTGCCAAACATGGTAAAATATCACTTTGAACAGAACCCGATTTGACATCTCCAAAGTTATGTGCAAGAATGATGTAATCTAAAGTTTCAGCATCGATTCCAGCATCTGCAATCGCCTTTTCGGCGGCTAATGCTCCAAGGTCAGAAGCTGTCAGATGGTTTTCTGCATAACGGCGTTCGGAAATGCCTGTGATGGCTTTAAATTTTTCTACAATCACCTCATTAGAGGATGGGATTTCAGATCCATCAATATTTAAAAATGAATGGTCTTTAAAGGCTTCATTTTTCTGTACTATTTTTGGAATGTAACTCCCGACTCCTGTAATTTTGATATTCATAGTGTGTGTATTAAGCTTCTTCATATGCTTCAATTGGAGCACATGTACATATTAAATTTCGATCGCCATACGCGTCATCTACGCGACGAACAAACGGCCAAAATTTATCTTCTTTTATATATTCTAATGGAAATGCGGCAACGGCTCTGCTATAAGGGAATTCCCACACATCTTTGGTGAGCATCTCTTGGGTGTGCGGTGCATTTTTTAGGGGGTTATTAGGTTGGTCTTTGGTTGCTACTTCAATTTCTTTTCTAATTGCAATCATAGCATCACAAAAACGATCCATCTCTGCTTTGCCTTCACTTTCTGTAGGTTCAATCATCATGGTACCAGCAACTGGAAAGGAAACCGTAGGCGCATGAAACCCGAAGTCCATAAGTCGTTTGGCAATATCTACGACTTCAATGCCGTTGGCTTTAAAACCGCGACAGTCAATAATCATTTCGTGGGCAGCACGTCCTTGTTCTCCAGAGTATAGTGTGTTATAATGACCTTGAAGACGTTCTTTAATATAATTGGCATTTAGGATCGCAATTTTTGTAGAATCGGTCAATCCGTCGGCTCCTAGCATTTTGATATAGCCATAGGAAATCAAACAGGCTAAGGACGAGCCAAAGGGCGCTCCAGATATGGAATTAATAGCGGCTGTTCCGCCGGTTTCAATCAACGGATTTCCAGGTAAAAAGGGCGTTAATTGTTTGGCAACGCATATAGGACCAACTCCAGGGCCACCACCACCATGAGGAATTGCAAATGTTTTATGTAGATTTAAGTGGCAGACGTCTGCACCAATATTCCCGGGATTTGTTAGACCAACTTGTGCATTCATATTTGCGCCATCCATATAAACCTGTCCACCATTATCGTGAATGATTTGAGTAATTTCTTTAATCGCAGATTCATACACTCCATGGGTAGAAGGGTATGTTACCATTAAGGCTGCTAAATTGTCTTTATGGAGGGTCGCTTTTTCTCTTAAATCTTCAACATCAATATTTCCATTTTCAGATGATTTTGTCACGACAACTTTCATGCCTGCCATTACAGCACTTGCAGGATTGGTTCCGTGTGCAGACGATGGGATGATGCATATTTTTCGGTGTGTATCTCCTCTAGATTCATGATAGGCTCTTATAACCATCAGGCCTGCAAATTCTCCTTGAGCACCTGAGTTTGGTTGAAGAGACGTCCCTGAAAATCCAGTGATTTCGGTGAGCTGTTCTTCGAGTTTAGTGAGTACAGTTCTGTAGCCCTCTACTTGATCTACGGGTGCAAACGGATGAATATTACCCCAATTTGGCCAGCTTAAAGGCAGCATTTCTACGGCAGCATTGAGTTTCATTGTGCAAGAACCCAATGAAATCATAGAGAAATTTAAGGATAAATCTTTACGTTCCAAACGTTTTATGTAACGCATCAATTCCGTTTCTGAATGGTGACTGTTGAAAATTACATTGGTCATAAATTCAGAACCACGTTGTGCAGTTTCTGGGATTCTTGTGTTTGAGCTCAGTGATTGAAGTTGGATTGCTTCTTTGTTATAAACCTCTGCAAAAATGGATACAATCAAGTTAAGGTCTGAGAGTGTTGAAGTTTCATTTATGGAGATAGAAACGGTTGTTGCATCTGAATAATAAAAATTAACTTCGTTTTGTTCTGCTTTGACTCTGAGATCAGAATTCTCAGGAACGCTAACTTGGATGGTGTCAAAAAAGGATTTATGTACCAATTCGAACCCTAAACCTTCCAAAGCATTCGCTAAGGTGACAGTAGTAGAATGAACTTTATTGGCAATATATTTTAAGCCTTTTGGGCCATGATATACAGCATACATTCCTGCCATGACTGCAAGCAATACTTGTGCGGTACAAATGTTGGATGTTGCCCGATCTCTTTTGATGTGCTGTTCACGTGTCTGTAGCGCCATTCGCAAAGCGCGGTTGCCATCCATGTCTTTGGTGACCCCAATAATTCTTCCAGGAATAAATCGTTTGTATGCTTCTTTTGTTGCAAAATAGGCTGCATGTGGTCCGCCATAACCCATAGGGATTCCGAAACGTTGGGTGGTACCAACCACCACATCAGCGCCCAATTTTCCAGGTGCTTCTAAAGAAACCAAGCTAAGGATATCAGCTGCAACAGCTACTTTTATTTCGTTTTGATTTGCTTTAGAAATAAAGCATTCTAAATCTATAATAACGCCTGATTTTCCTGGGTATTGAAGCAGTGCGCCAAAAAACTCGGTTGAAAAATCAAAATCGTCAACAGCTCCTAACACCAATTCAATTCCAATCGGAGTTGCGCGTGTTTTCAGGACGGAGAGTGTTTGTGGTAGAACTTCATTCGAAACAAAAAACTTTACGGTGCCTGCTTTTGCTTGCGTTTTTGGACGTACTGCAAATAGTAGTGCCATCGCTTCAGCAGCAGCAGTACTTTCATCTAATAATGAGGCATTGGCAAGTTCCATACCTGTCAAGTCCGTTATCATGGTTTGATAATTGAGCAATGCTTCCAAACGGCCTTGAGCAATTTCAGCTTGGTAGGGTGTGTAAGCTGTGTACCAACCTGGGTTTTCTAAAATATTTCGTTGAATAACTGCTGGGAGATTGGAAGGATGGTAGCCCATTCCAATAAAAGATTTATAAACCTTATTTTTTGAGGCGAGCTGATGAATGTGTTCAAGATATTCTTGTTCACTTAAAGGCGCATCTAAGTTTAGGGGCGACTGGAGTCGAATGTTATCAGGGACGGTTTCACTGATTAATTCTTCAATAGAATTTGACCCAACAAGCTGTAGCATTTCATTGCAGTGTGCTTCTCTTGGTCCAATATGCCTTAGGGCAAATACATCTGTTTTCATCGTGTAGGATTCATAAATAAAGAACAAAATTAAGGAATTTAATAATGTTTTAATTCATAGTGGTTTAAAGTTATTAAACAATTAAAAGGGTTATTAACAGTTTCCTTATTTTTGTCCCATGACTCGGTTTAAGCGCTTCCTAGATTTTTATATAAATAGCAGTATTCATGTCGCATTTGCTGTGGTTTCTTTTTGTGCTTTAACAGCCTATGAGTTTGACTTAAATACTTCTGCGATTTTTTACAGTGCGACCTTTTGTGCTTCTGTTACAGGCTATAATTTTGTCAAGTATTTTGGCTTTACGAAGTTTTATTACCGTTCTCTTACAACTAAATTAAAATACATTCAATTGGTGTCTGTTATGAGTTTGATAGGATTTGCATCTGTTTTTTTTAAACTTCAACAAAGCAGTCAAATTCTATTCGTGTTTTTAGCGTTGATTACCTTTTTTTATGCGATTCCAATGGGAGTCAAAACTCCTAAAAACCTAAGGTCTATCGGCGGGGTTAAAATTTATATTATTGCAATTGTTTGGGCGATGACAACAGTGGTATTGCCTGTGTTAGAATCTCAACAAACACTCGTCGCTGACCATTGGATTTTAGTGCTACAACGCACTTTTATAGTCATTGTCTTAATGCTCCCTTTCGAGATTCGTGATTTAGATGTAGATCAAGTTCACCTTTCAACCATTCCACAAAAAATAGGAATTCGAAATACTAAGATTATAGGCTATGCTTTGTTAGGAGATTCTATTTTGTTAGAATTTTTCAAATATCAGTTCAGTCAAAATAAGTTTCTAATACTTATTTTTTTAACTGTTCTATTAGCTGTGTTTTTGGCTAAAAGCAAGAAAAAACAGGATCGGTATTACGCTGCTTTTTGGGTGGAAGCTGTTCCAGTTTTTGCTCTTATTTTGGTGGTTATTTTGTCTTTAGTTCAAAAGACCGGATCGTTTTAGTAAGGCTTCCACTTTTGGTTTTTGTCCTCGAAATTTAACATACAATTCCAAAGGATCTTCCGTGCCGCCTTTGCTTAATACATGAGTTTTGAAAGCTGCTGCGATTTTTGGATCAAAAAGATCATTTTCTTTAAAATATTCAAAGGCATCTGCATCTAAAACTTCGGCCCATTTATAGCTGTAGTACCCTGAAGAATAGCCTCCTTGAAATATGTGTGCAAAAGCAGTTGACATGCAATTTTCTGCCACGTCTGGAAACAACTGTGTCTCTAAGAATGCAGCGCTTTCGTGCTGCTTTACATTTGTTATTTCGGTTGGATCAATTCCATGCCAGCTCATGTCTAGCAAGCCAAAACTCAACTGTCTAAGAGTTTGCATTCCTTGTTGAAATGTAGAGGCTGCTTTTATTTTGTCAAAAAGCTCCATTGGAATGCTGTCCCCAGTTTCATAATGCTTAGCGAAGAGAGCCAGCGCTTCTTTTTCATAGCACCAATTTTCCATGATTTGACTTGGTAATTCTACAAAGTCCCAGGCCACACTAGTACCCGATAAACTAGGATATACGGTGTCTGCTAACATCCCATGAAGTGCGTGTCCAAATTCATGAAAAAGTGTGGTAACTTCGTTAAATGTCAATAAAGACGGTTTTGTTGCTGTCGGTTTTGTAAAATTACAAACGATGGACACGTGTGGTCTTTCGTTTACAGAATCTTTTACATACTGAGATTTAAAAGAGGTCATCCAAGCGCCATTGCGTTTGCCTGCTCTTGGAAAAAAATCAGCATAAAAAATGGCTACTAAATTTTGTTTAGAATCCTCTACTTTGTAAGTCATCACCTCTTTGTGATAGGTGTCAACAACATCTGTTTGGATAAACTGCAATCCAAATAATTTTTGTGCGACTTCAAAAGCCCCTTCAATTACGTTTTCTAATTTGAAGTAAGGTTTCAATTGTTCATCATCAAAATTGAAGCGTTTTTGTTTCAATTTTTCAGAGTAATAGGCACTGTCCCATTTTTCCAGACGATCAATGCCGTCTAGTTCTTTAGCGAAACTCTCCAGTTCTTCAAACTCCTTTTTGGCTGCTGGCTGTGCTTTTTCTAAAAGATCTTCTAAGAAATAACCCACGGTTTCAGGTGTTTTAGCCATTCGTTCTTCTAACACAAAATGTGCATGTGTTAGATACCCCAGAAGCTGTGCTCTCTGGTAGCGTAATTGCGCTATTTTCAAAACGATTTCTTGGTTATCTAAGTTGTCATTTTTAAAACCTTTTTGTCCAAATGCGAGTGCCAATTCTTTTCGTAACACTCTGTTTTTTGCATAGGTCATAAAAGGGATGTAGCTCGGATTGTCAAGTGTGATTAACCATCCTTTTTTGTCTTTTTCTTCCGCTAATTGTTTGGCTGCTTCAATGGCACCTTCTGGAAGTCCGTCTAAATCTGACAGCTCTGAAATCAGAAGTTCGTAGCGGTTGGTCTCTGCTAAAATATTTTCTCCAAAGGTAAGTTTAAGTTGACTTTGCTCTTTATCAATGCTGCGTAACACTTCTTTTTGATCGTTACTAAGGTTGGCACCATTTCTCGAAAATCCTTTGTATTTCTTATCTAAAAGTGTTTTTTGCTCTTCGGTTAATGACAGCGATTCTTTTGTGTTGTAAACGGATTTAACTCGTTCAAAGAGAGCTGTATTTAAAGCTACATCATTTGAAAATTCAGTTAATAATGGAGATACTTCTTGGGCTGTTTTTTGAATTTCTTCGTTCGTTTCAGCTGCATTCAAATTAAAAAATATACTCGAAATTCGATCGAGTTGCTCTCCTGTGTAATCTAAGGCTTCAATTGTGTTTTCAAATGAAGGTATTGCTTTATTTTCAACAATCTGATTAATTTCATTTTTGGCACTTTCAATCGCTTTTCTAAATGCAGGTAAAAAAGCATCTGTTTTTATTTTTGAAAATGGAGCGGTATTGAAAGGCGTTTCAAAACGCGTATCGAGTATATTCATTTGGACTGTTTAGGGAAACTTAGGAGTTAATGTTCTTTGATGCTTCAAGGACTTTAGCTTTCAAGCCTTCCTTGTAAATTAATATTTTATCTAAAACACAGCTGTCAGATGCTCCAATGATTTGTGCAGCTAAAATGCCAGCGTTTTTAGCACCATTTAAAGCAACAGTTGCTACAGGAACTCCTCCTGGCATTTGTAATATGGATAAGATAGAGTCCCATCCATCAATTGAGTTGCTAGATTTTACAGGAACACCAATCACGGGTAAAGGACTTAAAGAGGCGATCATTCCAGGTAAATGTGCAGCGCCTCCAGCGCCGGCAATGATGACCTTCAAACCACGCTGATGCGCTTTTGATCCATAGTCAAATAACTTTTCAGGGGTTCGGTGTGCAGATACGATGTCCACTTCAAATTGGATATCAAATCCTTCTAGAATTGCTATTGCTTCTTTCATGACAGGCATGTCGCTGTCGCTTCCCATAATGATTCCTACTTGTGCCATATTATTTACTTATTACTTTGATTGACTGTTTCACTTTTTGTGCTATTGTTCGTGCAGTATCAATATTCGAATGAACGATAGTTACATGTCCCATTTTTCGAAAGGGACGTGTTTCTTTTTTGCCATAGATGTGTGGTGTCACGCCATCCATTTCCATTAATTTCTCTATGTTTTGGTAAACAACTTCTCCTGTATAATCTTCAGAACCGACTAAATTGACCATCACACCGCTTAGTTTGTTTTCAGTGCTGCCCATTGGCAATCCTAAAATCGCTCTAATATGTTGCTCGAATTGGGAGGTGTAGCTAGCTTCTATCGTTTGATGTCCAGAATTATGTGGTCTAGGGGCCACTTCATTGATCAGAATTTCATCGTCCTGAGTTAGAAATAATTCAACCGCCAGAAGTCCCACATGCTCAAATGCTGCGGATGTTTTTAGGGCAATTAATTCAGCTTTGGTTGCAATTTCTTTAGAAATTCTAGCGGGGCATAATACATATTCTACTTGGTTCGCTTCTGGATGAAATTCCATTTCGACAACGGGATAGATTTTCACGTCTCCTTTTTCATTCCTAGAGACAATCACCGCTAGTTCGCTTTTAAAAGGAACTAGATCTTCAGTAATACACTCTACATTTGGTAAATTTTTCAAATCAGCAACGGAGCGCACAATTTTTACGCCAGTTCCGTCATAACCAAACTGAGCACTTTTCCATACAAAAGGAAATTCAATACTGCTGTGTTCAATAGCGGTATATATTTCATCGGTGTAAGCAAACCTTTTAAAAGGGGCTGTTGGTAAATTATGATCGATATAAAACAATTTTTGTTTTGCTTTATTCTGAATGGTTTCTAATGTTTTTGAAGAAGGAAATACATTTACTCCTTCTTTTTCAAGTGCTTTGAGGGCATCCACATTGACATTTTCAATCTCGATGGTGAGGGTATTTACTTTTTTACCGAAATTATAAACAGTGTCATAATCCATCAAATCTCCTTGAAAGAATTCATTACAGGCAAGTTTGCTTGGGGCTTCTGGACTGGGGTCTAAAACACAGGTATGAATGTCAAATTTTCGAGTTGTGTAAAGTAACATTTTCCCGAGCTGACCGCCACCTAAAATACCAAGTTTGAAGTTTGATGAGAAATACTCCATTTTAAGATTTTCTTGAACGATTTTATAAATACACTACAAAAATACACTTAAAAATGAAATCGAACACTAAAATCGGCTACCAAAACGAATCAAAACCTTTACAATTGATTATATTTGCAGCTTGATTTTAGTTGCTAAGATTGACTTTATTTAGAAGTCAGTATTTTAAAGTTTGAATAAAAATGAAAAATTTAGTGTTATTTGGCCCTCCGGGCGCTGGTAAAGGAACGCAAGCTGCTTTTTTAAAAGAGACTTATAGTTTGATCCATATTTCTACTGGAGATGTGTTTCGTTTTAATATTAAAAATGAGACCGAATTAGGGACGTTAGCTAAGTCTTTTATGGATAAAGGTGAGTTGGTTCCAGATCAAGTTACGATTGATATGCTAAGTGCAGAAGTCGCTAAAAATCTAGATTCAAAAGGATTTATTTTTGATGGATTTCCTAGAAATGTGTTACAGGCTGAAGCTTTAGATGCGCTTTTAAATTCTTACAATACTGAAATTAGTGCAATGATAGCATTGGAAGTGGATGACGAGGTTTTGGTGGAACGTCTTCTTAAAAGAGGTGAAACTAGCGGCAGACCAGACGATGCCAATGATACGGTTGTTAGAAATAGAATAAAAATATATTACGGCGAAACAGCAATTCTAAAGTCGTATTATGCGGCGAAGGATAAGTATTTTGGCGTGGATGGTGTAGGATCTGTTGAAGATATTACGGTCCGATTGAATACAGTAATTAATACACTGTAATATAAAACTCATTAGATGACTGAAGGTAATTTTGTTGATTATGTAAAAATGTTTGCTTGCTCTGGAAACGGAGGAAAGGGATCAGTGCACCTACATAGAGAAAAATTTATCACAAAAGGCGGTCCTGATGGGGGTGATGGGGGTCGTGGAGGTCATGTAATTGTTCGTGGAAATGAACATTTGTGGACATTACACCACTTGAAATTCAAACGTCACTTTAGAGCCGGTCACGGAGGAAGCGGAAGTAAAAGCCGTAGTACAGGAGCCGATGGAGAAGACGTGTATGTAGATGTGCCTTTAGGAACTGTGCTTCGAGATACAGACACAAACGAAGTTCTTTTTGAAATTACTGAAAACCATGAAGAAGTTATCCTTTGTGAAGGAGGTAAAGGCGGTTTAGGAAATTGGCATTTTAGATCCTCAACCAACCAAACTCCACGGTATGCACAGCCTGGACTTCCAATGGTGGAAAAATATGTGACGATTGAGCTCAAAATTCTAGCTGATGTAGGATTGGTTGGATTTCCAAATGCTGGAAAATCAACATTATTATCTGTAATTACATCCGCAAAACCAAAAATAGCTGATTATGAGTTTACAACTCTAAAACCAAATTTAGGGATTGTAGAATACAGAGATTACCAATCGTTTGTGGTGGCTGACATCCCTGGTATTATTGAAGGTGCTGCAGAAGGAAAAGGTCTTGGACATTATTTTTTACGACATATAGAAAGAAACTCTATCCTTTTGTTTTTAATTCCTGCCGATGCGGATGATATCAAAAAGCAGTATGATATTTTATTAGATGAGTTGCGTCGCTATAACCCAGAAATGCTAGACAAAGATCGTTTGATTGCAATCTCTAAAAGTGATATGCTTGACGAAGAGTTGAAAGCGGAACTAACTGAAGAGTTAGATGCAGAATTACCCATCGATTATTTGTTTATTTCCTCGGTAGCCCAATCAGGAATTATTCAACTCAAAGACAGTTTGTGGGCGATGTTAAACCGTTAAAAAAATGAAGGCATGCAAAAATTCTTACTGATTTTGTTATGTCCATACTTATTAATAGGTCAAAACTATACCAAAGAATTTGAGCCCTTATTTGAAACTAAAAACTACACCCAAGCTGTTCAGAAGCTAGAAGTTTATTTGTCTAAAACGCCGCAAGATTTAGTCTTGTTAGAGTTAATGGGGGATGCTTATGGTTTTCAAAGTAACTGGGACAAAGCTGCAACGTACTACAAACAATTTCGTGATTTAGATCCTTATAACGCGACTTCCCATTATAAGTATGGGGGTGTTTTAGGGAAACTAGCCAAAGAGGGGTCAAAACTTAAAGCTCTAGGGTTAATTTCTAAAGTAAAAACATCGTTTCTTAAAGCAGCAGAATTAGACCCTACTGATAAAGAAGTTCGTTGGGCGATGGTAGAGTTATACACTCAACTTCCTGGTTTTTTGGGTGGGAGTTATGACAAAGCAATGATCTATGCGAGTGAGTTAGAAGTGCTTTCCAATCCGCAAGGGTATTTTGCCAAAGCCTATGTTTATGAAAATTCTAATAGAGAGGTATTGGCAAAGGCATGTTATAAAAAAGGTTTAGACAGCCTGAACGAATTAGCTTACTCTCAGTCAAAATTATCAAAGCCCTCCCATTTTAAATTCCATAACAACTCTATACATTTCCTTGTTGCTTCTGCTTGTGTTGTACTTAACACACAGCTTTCTACTGGTCAGTATTATATCCAAGTTTATATTGAAGATTTTTCATCCAAAGACCGCGAACCTTTAGAAGTTGCCTATTTACTTCAAGCACAGATATTTAAACTTCAAAATAAAGTCCAGGAGGCACTTGATTCCCTTGAAAAAGCTCTCTTAGTACAGCCAGATTTCAAACCTGCGATGAAAGAAAAGCAATTAATTTTATTGTTAAAGCCTTAAAGAAATCTAAGCTCATTCCGTATATTTACCTCTCATAAACTCATACAATGAATGTACATTTTATTGCAATAGGAGGTGCTGCGATGCACAATTTAGCATTAGCGCTTCACCATAAAGGAATGCGAGTTACTGGTAGCGATGACACTATATTTGAGCCCTCTAAATCGCGATTAAACGCTGCTGGACTGTTGCCAGCTAGTTTTGGGTGGTACTCAGATAAAATCACTAAGAACCTAGATGCGGTGGTGCTTGGAATGCACGCCAAACAGGACAATCCTGAACTCTTAAAGGCACAGGAATTAGGACTTAAAATATATTCATATCCAGAGTTTTTATATGAGCAATCTAAACATAAAACACGTGTAGTGATAGGAGGAAGTCATGGGAAAACAACCATCACAGCCATGATCTTACATGTTTTAAATTACCACGATATTGAAGTCGATTATATGGTAGGTGCGCAGTTGGAAGGTTTTGATGTGATGGTGAAACTTACAGATGATGCCGATTTTATGGTACTTGAAGGGGATGAATATTTAAGCTCTCCAATTGACCGCCGTCCAAAATTTCATTTATACCAACCTAACATTGCCCTTTTAAGTGGTATTGCATGGGATCATATCAACGTATTTCCAACCTTTGAAAATTATTTAGAGCAGTTTAAAATATTTGTAGATAGTATTACTGTAGGGGGAAGTATTTCTTACAATTCCGAGGATCTTAATGTAAAATCAATCGTTGAAGACAGCGATAATCAAATTCGTAAATTTCCGTATCAAACTCCTGAGCATACGATTGATGGGGGTGTTACCTATTTAGACACAGAAGAAGGGCCACTTCCACTTGAAGTTTTTGGAGCCCATAACTTGAATAACCTTGCAGGATCAAAGTGGATTTGCCAACAAATGGGGGTTGATCAAGATGATTTTTACGAAGCAATTTCTAGTTTTTCGGGTGCAAGTAAGCGCTTAGAACTCGTAGCTAAAAATGCCAATTGTGTCGTTTATAAAGATTTTGCACACTCTCCTAGTAAGGTGAAAGCGACTACGGAAGCCGTAAAGTCACAGTATCCAAACCGACCCTTAGTTGCATGTTTAGAATTGCATACTTACAGTAGTTTAAATGCTGAGTTTTTAGATCACTATAAAGGGACTTTAGATGCAGCTGATACAGCAGTGGTGTTTTATTCGCCAGAGGCTGTTGAAATAAAAAAATTAAATTCAGTAAGTGAAATCCAAATAGAAACTGCTTTTGAGCGTAAGGACTTAATTGTTTTTACAGACCCCATGCTTTTTAAAAACTATATAACTTCCTTAGAATTTACTCAAAAAACAGTTCTGCTCATGAGCTCTGGAAGTTATGGAGGTTTGGACTTTGCAGCTCTTAAAAATAAGGTATCCGACCCAAGTTGATTTTTAATCCATAATAATAACCTCAAATATTTATGACAATGTCCCCCAAATCATTCTCCATAAAAAATTGGTCTCAAGATGACCGCCCCCGTGAAAAATTAAGAGATAAAGGAGCCCGTTCGTTAAGAAACGCAGAATTGATGGCAATTTTAATAGGCTCTGGAACAGTACAAGAAACAGCGGTTGATTTATCCAAACGAATCTTGGCAAGTGTGGGTCATGATTTACAAAGTGTAGGAAAATTATCAATCACTCAATTAATGAGGTTCAAAGGAATAGGAGAAGCTAAAGCCATTAAAATTGCAGCTGCCATGGAAATTAGTTGCCGCCGGCGCGAAACCGACCAAAAAAAATTGGATAAAATCAATACGAGTAGGTCGGTGTTTGAAATTATGAATCCTCTTTTAGGACACCTTTCCCATGAAGAGTTCTGGGTTTTATTTCTCAATAATTCCAATAAAATTTTAGCAAAAACACACTTGAGTAAAGGAGGGATGACAAGTACTATTGTGGATGTTCGCATTGTAATGAAGCAAGCATTGGAGCATTCTGCCACAGCGATTGTTTTGGTGCACAACCACCCATCTGGCGTACCTAATCCAAGTGAATCCGATACTTTATTAACAGAAAAATTTAAATCAGCTGCTGAAAGTTTAGATATTAGAGTCTTAGACCATATAATTGTCACAGAAAAGAACTATTTTAGTTTTGCCGATGAAAGTTTATTATAATGCTATTAGTTTATACATCCAAGATAACGCCGAGACTCAAATTTGTTTTTAAACAAATATGTACACGAATTCTTAATCTTCCAGTTTCTTTTACAAATGTAATTGAAGAATTTATTGCACATGATAGTCTTAAAATGTCTTACGGGCCTCAACCTTTAGGAAGTGAGTTTTTTGTGAGGAGTAATGGACTTTTGTTAGAACAGGGTTTGTCCGACCTAGAACTCAATGTTCAAACCTGGGAGGATACGAAGTGCTTTTTTAGTAGTGGTGAAAAAAGCCACCTTCCATTTGATATTTTTTCGGCGGCATTTTATTTGTTAAGTCGATATGAAGAATACTTGCCACATGTAAAAGATAATTATGGTCGGTTTACCAAAGAAGAGAGTTTAGCCTTTCAATCTGGATTTTTACACCAGCCAGTGATTGATATCTGGGCCTATAAATTTAAGGCTGCTTTACAAGTTCAGTATTCAAACCACAAATTTGGTTCTCGCCAGTTTTCAATTAATCCTGTCATTGATGTTCCTGTCGCTTATTATTTTAAAAACAAAGGGTTTTTAAGAACTATAGGAGGGATTGGATCTGATTTATTTCGGTTTCGTTTTAAATTTTTGTACGATCGCTTTCCAGTACTGTTTGGGTTCAAAAAAGATCCTTTTGACAATTTTAAATGGATTATTAACCGTCAAAAAACAACCAAAACAAAGTTTAACGTATTTTTCTTAATAGGAAATTTAACCACTTACGATAAAAACAATAGTATCAACAAAAAGGAATTTGTCTCCTTGATTAAATCGGTGGCTGATTATTGTAAAGTAGGGATCAAAGCATCTTATATGGCGTTGGACTCTGTTGCTATCTTAAAATCTGAAAAACGACAAATGGATTCGATTGTAAACTCCGTGACAACCTCCGCACGTTCATCGTTTTCTAAAGTAAATTTACCGTCTACTTATCGAAATTATATTGATCTCGAAATTAATGCAGACTATACGATGGGGTATCCTGAATCGATTGGATTTAGAGCGGGCACTTGTACGCCGTTTTTATTTTATGATTTAGATTTTGAAATACAGACACCCCTTATGATTCATCCCTTTCAATTAATGGACTCTGTACTTCTTAAACACGCCTCTTTTTTAGACAAAAAAGAAACGTTATTAAAAGCGATTTCGGAAGTCAAAAAGGTAAATGGTAGGTTTACATTTATTTTTCATAACTATGCATTTAGCCCTATCAAGCGTTGGACCGATTTCAAATCATTATTTAATATTATACTAGATTCTACAAATGACATTTCATCATAAAAAACATATTTTTTTCGATCTCGACCACACACTGTGGGATTTTGATAAAAACTCCGCTTTGACCTTTGAAAAAATATTTAAATTAAACAATTTAGATCTTGATTTGAATGTCTTTTTGGAGGTTTATGTTCCCATTAATCTTCAGTACTGGAAGCTCTATCGAGAAGAGAAGATTGACAAAAAGAACTTAAAATTTGCGCGACTTAATGATGCTTTTAAAGCGTTAGAGGTGGAAGTATCTACAAGAATCATCCATAAATTATCGGATGATTATATCACATATCTTTCGACCTTTAATCACTTATTTCCAGGGACGATTGAGCTTTTAGAATATTTACAGCCTAATTATAAACTCCATATCATTACCAATGGGTTTAAAGAAGTTCAGCATGGCAAACTAAATCAATCTAATATTGATCATTTTTTCCAAACCGTAACCAATTCTGAAATGGTAGGTGTCAAAAAACCAAACCCTAGAATTTTTAACCATGCGCTTCAAATGGCTAAAGCAACTACAGAAGAAAGTTTGATGATAGGAGATAACCTTGAAGCCGATATTATGGGGGCACTTAACTTTGGAATGGAGGCTATTTGTTTTAATTATCACAAAGAAATTCTAGAGACAAATATCATTGGAGTGGATCATTTATTAGAATTAAAAAATTATATTTAGAACATAAAATTGTAATTTGTTCGTTTACCATAATAGTTTAAGCCCAGTTTTATTATGAGAAAACAATCTTTTTTTAAAAAAATTCTAGCCATCATTATTCTTCTTGGAGTCTGTTTTTCCTGTATTAAGGATACAGATTTTGAGCAATCTGATACTTTAGTTATAACTCCTATTATGGAGGTTAATTTAGTGAAAGCTCAGGAAACCCCCGACTCTTTTTTGGATGCTTCGGGTAGTGAAGTGCCATTCATTTCTGATCTAGTTGTTTTAGAGGTCTTCACCTCAGATTTTATTGTTGAGAATATTATCAAAGCCGAATTGGTTTTTGAAATAACGAACAGTATTAATAAGGCTTTTCAGATTAAAATGGATTTTTATGACACTGCAGATACGCTTCAGCACTCGTTTTCGATTGATATTGATAATTCTCCAACAAACTCACCTTTGATTACTGAATATGTTGAGGTTTTTGAAAACATGAGTTTATTAGCACTTAAATCTACCAGCAAATTAGACATTACAATTTCCTTAGCATCAAGTCCTACAGGATCCGTTTTAACCCCTGATTCAGAAGGTAGTATTCGTTTGACATCCAAGGGAGTTTTCTATTTAAAAATATCTTCATGAGGTGGTTATTGTTTTTTGGATTTTTTGTATCCCTAAATGCACAAAATAAGCAGCTTCTTTATGGATTTAAAGAAGTCCCGCAACAGATTCTTTTAAACCCTGGGGCTCAAGTCGATTATCGAGGCTATATAGGTGTGCCTTTACTTTCTCATATTCATTTTAGTGCGGGCATCACTGGATTTTCTGCATTTGATGTTTTTGCGGATGATGGGAAGGATTTTAATCAAAAAATTCGAGACGTTGTTTATGATATGGATGCCAAGGATTTTTTTGGATTTAATCAACAATTAGATATTTTTTCAGCGGGACTTACTCTGAGAACTTCTTTAGAAGACATGGTATTCATCTCTTTTGGGTTGTATCAAGAGTCTGATGTATTTTCATACTTCCCCAAAGATTTAGCGGTTCTAGCTTATGAAGGGAATTTTAATAATTTAAACAGGCGTTTCGATTTTGGTCAGTTGAATGTTAGTGCAGAGGTCTTATCTGTTTTTCACATCGGTGTGAATAAAAAAATCAATTCTAAATGGACATTAGGACTGAGGGGTAAAGTATATTCTAGCATTGCTCAGGCATCTTCGACAGAAAATAAAGGCTCTTTTATAACGTATCCAAGTGCTAATAATAATCTGAATCATATTTTTGATCTCGATATGAAATTACAAACTTCTGGCCTGTCATTTTTGGACGAACCTAACGCTAGTGCGGGAACAGCGATTTTAAAGAAACGTTTATTATTTGGTGGGAATCTAGGCGTGGGAGTTGACCTAGGGTTTACCTATCAACACGCTCCCGAATGGACGATTGATGCAAGTCTTCAAGATATTGGTTTTATTAATTATTCTAAGGACGTTAAAAATTATATTTTAGATGGATATTTAGAATATGATGGTATTCAGTCGGTGTTTCCACAGGTAGTTTCAGGACAAACAGCTCAAGATTATTGGGATGAGGTTAAGAATGACTTTGATGAGTTATTTGAAATAGATAGTACTACAACTTCATACACAAAATGGCGGCTATTAAAACTCAATAGTTCGGTAAGTTATAATTTTGGAAGAAAAACAGACAAAGAATGTAATTGTCTTGACAAATCGGATACATCGTTTCAAAATAGAGTAGGGGCACACCTTTTTGCTATGAAACGTCCCAATCATTTTCAGTGGGCACTTTCGGCATTTTACTATAGGAAGTTTTATAAAGGTCTACAGCTAAAAGCATCCTATACCGTAGATGCATTTTCATTTAATAATGTTGGACTGGGCATGTCTGCGGCTTTAGGATCTGTACAGTTTTACATTATGGCTGATAATTTATTGGAATATCAAAACTTAGCTAAATCTCAAAGCGTATCTTTACAACTAGGCTTTAACTATATATTTAAAAATTATGAAAACTAAAATTTATATTTTTCTTCTAATATTGAGTGCCACTATAAGTTCATGGGCTCAATCGAGTATTAATGATTATAAATACGTTTCAGTTGCTGAGAAATTTGATTTTTTAAAATCAAATGACCAGTATCAACTAAACTCGTTAACAACGTTTTTACTCAAAAAAAATGGATTTACAGTGTTGAATAAATCGGATAATTATCCAATGGATTTAGCAAAAAATAATTGTTTATTGCTAAACGCAAATGTGGTTAAGATTAAAGGGTTGTTATCCTCAAAACTACAACTGGTACTTACCAATTGTAAAAATACAGTTGTTTTTTCTTCTGAAATTGGTAAATCGAAACTCAAGGAATATCAAAAAGCATATCACGAAGCACTCCGTGAAGCTTTTGCTTTAAGTGAGTTTAATTATGTTTATACGGATTCAAATAGTACGAATGTACTACCAATTCCAACCCCTCCTACACTGCCAGTCAAAATAATTGTTGAACCGGCCCCTGTAGTTGTTACTGAACCTATGAAAGAAAAAGTGGAAGAAGTTCAAGAAGTTGTCGAACTGGTTCCAGCCGCTGAGGTGGCTACAGAGTTAATTGTCAAACAAACCAATTCGGGCTATGATTTTATAGATTCAGTTTCTGAATTCGTTAAATATTCAACGCATGCCACCCTGTTTGAGAATGTTTATATCATTTATGGAAGAGATGGAATTATTTATAAACGTGGACAAAGCTGGGTTCGTGAATATATTGAAAATGGCAACACTACGATTGAAGCCTTAAACATTCAACGCTAGGACTTATACTTGTCTTTCCAACGTTGTTTCAAAAATTCTTGTTGCGCATTTTCACGGGTATTGTTTCCAGGTTTGTAAAACTGTGTATTTTCTATTCCTTCAGGTAAAAATTCCTGTGACACAAAATTTAAGTCGTAATTATGAGCATATTTATAGGATTCTCCATAGCCTAAATCTTTCATTAATTTAGTGGGCGCGTTCCTAATATCAAGTGGTACTGCAAGATTTCCTGTGTTTTTCACAACATCAATGGCATGATTGATTGCTGCATAAGTTGCATTACTTTTTGGAGAGCAGGCTAAGTAGTTTGCACATTGACTCAAGATAATTCGACTTTCGGGCATACCAATCGCTGCAACAGATTGAAAAGTACTATTAGCTAATACCAAAGCAGTTGGGTTGGCGTTTCCAATATCTTCACTTGCAAGAATAAGCATGCGTCGTGCAATAAATTTCACATCCTCACCACCTTCGAGCATTCGTGCCAACCAATAGACCGCACCATTTGGGTCGCTACCACGAATAGATTTAATAAAGGCCGAAATAATATCGTAATGCTGATCGCCTGTTTTATCATACAAAACGGTACTGTTTTGAACCTTATCTAAGACCAATTGATTTGTAATGGTCACTTTGGTAGCGGTTTCCGAATTGACAATAAGTTCAAAAATATTTAACAATTTCCGAGCATCACCCCCTGAAAGCCGTAGCAATGCTTCGGTTTCTAAGAGTTTAATTTTCTTTTTTGAGAGTTCTTCATCTGTTTCAATCGCACGTTTTAGTAGCGCCTCTAAATCCTTGGTGTCAAAAGGTTTTAAGGTATAAACCTGACAACGGGAGAGTAGGGCAGAGATAACCTCAAAACTTGGGTTTTCTGTCGTGGCTCCAATGAGTGTTACCCAGCCTTTTTCTACAGCTTGTAAGAGAGAATCTTGTTGTGATTTGCTAAAGCGATGAATCTCATCTATAAATAAAATGGGATTTTTGGTGGTAAATAAACCGCCACTTTGTTTTGCTTTTTCAATGACTTCTCTTACATCTTTAACACCCGAACTGATGGCGCTTAAGGTATAGAAAGGGCGTTCGGACTCGGTAGCAATGATGGTGGCAAGGGTTGTTTTCCCTATGCCAGGGGGCCCCCAAAAAATCATGGAGGGAATCAATCCTTGTTTTAAGGCTTGCGTTAATGCTCCGTTTGGTCCAATAAGGTGTGCTTGACTGATGTAATCGGTCAGTTTTTTTGGACGTAAGCGTTCTGCTAAGGGTGCATTCATCCTACAAAACTAAAGTTTTTTTTTATATAAATCTGACATTCTAACATATTGCCAATTTTTGGCGGGTTATTTGCTAGTGTTTAGTAAATTTATAACCATGAATCCACAACAACCATTTCGATTTTCTACAGGCGTCATTGGGTATCCAATAGCGTTTGTATTGTTGATTTGGATTGTGTTTTGGGCTGAAGTTCGGTTTGGATTCCGTTTGAATTATTTGGGCGTATTTCCAAGGACGCTTTCAGGGCTGAGGGGCGTTATTTTTAGTCCTTTTATCCATGGAAGTTTAGAACATTTGTATCATAATTCTACGCCGTTATTGGTGTTGTCAACGGCCTTGTTTTATTTTTACCGTCCGATTGCGTGGAAGGTTATTTTATATGGAATTCTATTCTCAGGACTTTTTACCTGGGGTATAGGAAGTACTGGCTACCACATTGGTGCTAGTGGTCTTATCTATGTGTTGATGAGTTTTATGCTTTTTAAAGGAATTTTCTCTAAGCATTACCGCTTAATAGCTCTCTCGTTTTTAGTCATCTTTCTTTATGGTAGTATGTTGTGGTATGTGTTTCCGATTAAAGAAAATATGTCGTGGGAAGGACATTTGTCAGGACTATTGGTGGGGTTAATTTTTGCCTTAATTTTCAAGACTGCCATTGCCAAACCTCCAAAATATATTTGGGAACATGAACACTATGATGAATCCCAAGATCCATTTTTACAACAGTTTGACGAAGCTGGAAATTTTATTGAAAAGTCAGAGGAAGAAATCCACACGGCAGATCCTTCTTTAGAAATACGTTATAACTTTAAAGAAAAGGATGTTTAGAGGCGTTGTCTGACGGCTTCATAAAGAAAAGCACCACATGCTACAGAAACATTTAAAGAGGCGATACTGCCGTACATAGGGAGTTTTGCTTTGTCATCTACCAATTTCAAAATAGAAGGGTTAATCCCTCTGTCTTCAGAACCCATAATGATGGCACATCCGTGTTTAAAATCGATATCGTAAATTGTATTGTCTGTTTTTTCGGTGGCTGCAATGACTTTTATGTCGGAAGCCTGTAAATAAAACATGGCATCTTTGATGTGGTCCACTTTACAGATGGGAATATTAAATACCGCACCTGCACTTGTTTTAACTGTGTCTCCATTTATGGGAGCTCCGCCACTTTTTTGAATGATAATTCCATCCACGCCAGTACATTCAGCAGTTCTGATGATAGCTCCAAAATTACGGACATCACTAAGTTGATCGAGGAGGAGAAACAATGGGTTTTCTTTGGTTTCTTTGACAGCGGTGATCAGTTCTTCCAAATCGTAAAATGCGATTGGTGACATATTGGCTACTGCGCCTTGATGGTTATGAGGCGTTAAACGGTTTAGTTTTTCAACAGGCACATACGAAAAGTTGATATTTTGCTTCCGCAACAGTTTTTCCAACTCTGTATATAATTCGCCACTGAGTCCTTTTTGTAAAAAAACCTTGTCTATAGTGTTTTCTGCTTCCACGGCTTCAATGATGGCGCGAAGGCCGTATATTTTGGTTTCTTTCTCCATGCCGCAAAAGTACACATTACACATCAATTTTAAAGTATTTAACCAAAAAAGCGGATTCTTTTCAAAACCCGCTTTTAAATGAACTTTAAAAAAGTGATTGTTTATTGAATGATCACTTTTTTGAAGGTTTTTTTAGAACCTTGTTTTAAGGTTAAAAAATAAACTCCTTTTGTGTAATTGGTGGTATTCAGCTGTCCTTTAATTAAAGCAGTTCTTCCCAATATGTTTTCTGTATAGACGGTTCTGCCTTGAAGATCTATAAGTTGTACCAAACAAGTTGCATCTGATGTAGATGCAAATTTGAAGTTAAGTGTTTGTTTTGCAGGGTTTGGCCAAACATTTAATACATTTTCTGTTTTTGAATTTGTGCTTAACACAAAGTCACCACTGGTGATTATCAAAGAATAATCTTGAGAACCTTCTGAAACAAGCCCTCGCATACTAACTGTAAGGGTGTATGTTCCTTCGCTTGGAGAGTCAATATCAATATTTTCAACCGTATCTACATTATTTACATCATTTCTTAGAGCACTCCCAGTAGGGTTCACTGGGTTCAATCTCCAAGGATAGTATATTGTCCCATCCGGAGCTGTAATTTCTACATCTAAATTATTTACGACTACAGGTATTGTACTGTTTGCATTCTGCTGAATAGCTCCCGCAGGATCTGTCCAACATAGTGTTGCACTGATAGGGTTAGAGTTTCCAGCATCAAAAGTTGTTGTAAAGGTGTCTCCAAAAAACAAAGTATTTTCATAAATCGCAGCACTTCCATTGTCAGCATCTAACAGGGTTTCAGCGGCTACTTTAGTATTTAACAGTCCCCATCCATATACGGGGTCTGGCCCAATTCTAACAAAATCATCATCGGCTGTATGACATACCAATCCTTTTAAAGTAGCAGATTTCATAAATGCACCATTGTTTAATTCTGAGTAGTATTGTTGTAATAACACTATTGATCCAGCTACATTTGGTGCTGCCATTGAGGTTCCTGTATAATTCCCATAAGTATCTGTTGATGAACTTGTAGGGGATATTAGTCCAGTTCCATTTCCAGTGATGTCTGGCTTAATTCTTCCATCATCTGAGGGTCCTTGACTGCTAGAGGAGTTGATGTTGAGTGCAGTTAATTCACCTTCTGAATTGATTGTTGGGTCTTGAGCATTGGCTACAACTAAATTATTTTTTGAATTTTTTTCACCTGTAAGCTTGTCGTATCCATCGGTACTTGCGTTACTGTTTGGGCTATTTCCATTATTTCCTGCGGAGACTACTTGGAGGTAGTAAGGATTATTGTAGAGAATTTCATCCCAAGCATTTGCTTCTCCTGTATAGCCACCTATATAATAATCGGGTAGGTATTCTTCTCCATCAGCATCCACTGCGGGAACGCCGTAAGAATGATTGGAAATTAACAGTCCATTGGTGCTTGCTTCATTTAATGCTTCAGCTTTGTCATTGCCCCAAGTGTAAGAAATAATTGTAGATTTTGGTGCCATTCCCTTTGCTTCGGACCTAATGCCTTTAGCTGCAATGGTTCCTGCAACATGTGTTCCGTGGTTGCCATAGGTTTGTTCTATATCAAAATCTGGTGTAGTGACTCTTGAAATATTTGTATTTGGAAATGTTCCTACAAACTCTACATGGTTTTCTAATACATTATCTTGATCCCAGACTCCTACAGTCATTCCTAGACCTTCAATCTCAAGTCCTAATTCACCATTAGTGAGCATGTAATTGGCTCTGGTTGCGATGGCTGCATTTGCATTATGAACTGTGATTTTTATAGGGGTTCCATCAATAACATCAATAATTGTATATTTTTTATCTTCGATATAAGAGTCGCGTAGTGTACCCGGATTTTGACTTAGGTATAAGGCTATCCGACTTTCTTTTTCATTGTTGCTTTCGTTTATCTTATCGAGTAGTGCGATATTTCTCTCTTTTAAACTTGCGCTAACAATTGTTTCAATTTGTGTATCGGTTTGTGTGTGTACCATGTTTAAACCAGCGATTAGTACAGAGGCAATTAAAACACACTTTTTCATTGGTTATAGGAGTTAAAAAAAGCCTGTGAATTTCACAGGCTTTTTTGTTATTTAATTTGTAAAAATAAATTAATAGATTTACTGCTTTGTAAGCGTTGTTTGATAAGGTCCATAATTAGTTGGATATCCAAAATCACCACTACAAACTATGATACCTGTCGCATAGTCATATGACGTAGTATCAACAAAGTGGTAGCTAAAACCTGCAAGATAAGGGATATTGAAATTAAATCCATCATCCACGTCTAAAGTTCCGTCTAGTTTAAATGTTATAACAGTTCCTGCTGGATAATACGCATCAAATCCATCTGAATTTGTAACTAACATAGTAGAAGCAGTTGAATCGCCTTCTACCATTGTTAATTCAACTTGATAGCTTTCACCAAATGCAGTAGCTAAAACTAAACCTGCATTAGTGCCTCCAGTGAATATTTCATCAACCGTAAAAGCACCAGCAAATGCGCTGATAGAAGGGTTGATTACTATCCTTTGAGTTACTGGGAAAGTTTCACCTTCTAAGCCTGCTGTTATACTAGATGAACTTGTACCTGTAAGAACCAAATCAAATATCATTGGCTCTGTTAGTGTTGTTCCATCCAAATCTGCAAGATCTAAAGAGATCATTGCTAAGTATGTGTATTCAAATCCAGTATCGTTGTCAGGTCCAGCATAACTTGTTTTTCCAGCAGGTGCTACTACAGCCCCTGAGTTAGAAAAAATAGTACTTGGATCTGCACCAGAAACACTTTGTAAAGCATAGTTGATAGTTAAATCAGAACTTGTTGTTGGTACTTGAATATTCACATCTAGGTCAATTGTTCCTGTAGCTCCTTGGAATACTCCAATTTGAGCAGGGTTGGTAGTTAAAAACTGAACCCACCCTCTTTCTTCTTGAGCTGCATAGCCTAAATCTTCACTACTATCTTTATCACAAGACACTGTTAGTGTTAGGACTAATAGTAAGCTAATTGATTTTATTATATTTTTCATATTTTATTATTTAATTTATTAGTTTATGGGTTAACACAAAATTCTGTACTATCTGATGCACCCCAGTTTCCTTCGCCACTGGCAACATTAATAATAGAACAATCCAAAGAGTAGTTTCCAGTAGTTGTTCCATCAAATTGACCATCTCCGTATGAGTCATAAATTGTGAATGTATAACATCCATCCGCTAAGGTCATCGTTTCAACAATTTGTTGACCGCCTGACACATACTCATATCCATCCCCAGATTCTACAACGTCACCCGCTGCATCTGTAACATCCCAACTACGTTCATCTGAATAAGAATCTTCATTCATTACCAATACAAAATCGTTACAAATTAAGTATTTGTTGTAGTTAATAGTCGTTGTTTTAGAACCTACAACAGCAATTCCTGCTGGTAACTCTAAATCCAATACTAACGTGTAAGGTACACCTTCTACAAGGTTTGTATCTACAAAACTTACCGATAGTGTTCCGTCGTAAGAATCTGCTGGTATTGTAACAGTTCCGATGGTGTAATCACCGATTGTTCCTGTTGATGTTGCGTTTACAACGACATCATAACTTCTAGCTGATCCTGATGTAGTTGTTGCTTGTACCCCTACGGTAGCTGAAGCACCTTCAGGTCGCACTGCAACTGAAGTGGAAGATGTTGTAAATCCAACTCCGGTTTGCCCATTGTTGTCATACACATTGTCTATGATTGCTTCGTTTTGTTCACAAGCCATAAAGCTTCCAAAAACAAAAAGAGCAGTTAATATTCTAAATTTTTTCATAATTATATAGTTTTTTAATTAATAGCCATTGTTTTGTACAGCTCCACTGTTAGCAGTTGTTTCGCTTAAAGGAATAGGTAGTGTAAATCTATAGTCAGAGTTTTGTAATGAACATCCTGCTAAGTTTTCACACTCTTTAGAATCTCTATCAATTGCTCTGTCTCCTCTGTTTCCTAAACGCTTCAAGTCTACCCATCTGTGACCTTCAAATAAAAGTTCTAAACGTCTTTCGTCAAGAATAGCTCCAAATGCATCTTCTTGAGTATTAAATGACTGTAGAGCTTGAGGAGCACCATATCGTGCATCTCTTAATTCTTTAAGAAATGTTGCAGCGCCTGTAAGATCTCCAGCATCAGCAGAAGCTTCAGCTCTAATGAATAACATTTCAGAAGCTCTAAATACTTTTAGATCATTTAAAAGAGGTTGTGTTCCACCAGGATACTTAAATACTAATAATACATCATCATTAATAGAGTTATCGTTTGTTTGGTATGTAGGATCTATACTAGATTCTGCAACGTTTAAGTTTCTTGTCAAACGTACATCAGCTGTTCCATCTAAGATGTTGAAAACAGAACGACTCATTTCCATAAATGGACCTCCACTAGAACTAGCATCGATAAAAGCAAATAAGCTTCCTGCCCATCCACCACCAGCAGTTCCTTGACCATCGTAAGAATCTCCAATAGATCTTTCGAGGCTAAAAATTACTTCAGTGAAATCACTGTCTTCAAACATTGCTGAGTATTCAGTTTGGTCTGCAATAGAGTAAGTGGATAACAAAGATGCAGCATATGTATCTGCCATTGTGTAGTCTCCTCTATAAGCAGCCATTCTCGCTTTTAATGCTGTTACAAAATCATCTCCCATAAAAGTAACACCTTCAGAAGAATTGATTAAATCTGCTGCCATATCTAAATCAGCACCGATTGCCGTGTAGAATTCACCATTAGTACTTCTTGGTCTTGCTTCGAAGATATCTTCAGCAGGACTTGTTACTAGCAATCCAGCTAGTGCGGAATCATCTGTATAGTCAGCTGAGAAGTATGTAAGTATTTGGAAATGTGCAAATGCTCTAATAGCATGTGCTTGTCCTAATATGTTGTCATATTCTGCTTGATCTTCTGAAGAATCAATTGAAGCCGCAGCTTGGATGACTCTGTTAGCCATTCCTATTGCACCATAATTAGATCCCCATATGCCAGATACATATCCGTTAGAACTGTTTACATTAAAGTTCTGTTCGTCATTATTCTGACCTCCATTGTCTTTCCCTTTGTGAGTTTCATCTGTCATTGCTGCAGTGAGTCCAATTTCGTTAGTAGTATCTAAGAAATTGTAAGCACCTAATAAACCAGCTCTTAAGTCTGAAACATCTTGAAAGGCATTTTCTGCGCCCAATCGACCGGGTTGTTCGATTTCGATGGCATCATTACAGCTTACGATTGATAAGATCAAACAAGCATAAATGAATTTAAATATATTTTTCATGTTTTTATGTTTTTAAGGTTTAGTATTAAAATCCAAATTCAAGTCCTACAGAAAATGTCTTTGGTGTTGGATATCCATTTCCAGCTGCTCCAGTACCTTCAGCATCAAATCCTCTCCATTTAGAAAACGTTACTAAGTTTTCACCTCCAACAAATGCACGGATGTATGAGAATCCTGTTTTGTCTAAAATTACTTTAGGAATGTTGTATCCGAACTGGATAAAACGTAATCTTAAGTAATCAGCTTCTCTTAAATCTCTGTCTGAGAATCCTTGATCTGCGTAGTTAGATGCATTAAGTGACGGTACGTTTGTAATGTCACCTGGTTGTTGCCAAGCATTTAAAAGATCTCTAGAGTGTCTGAACTGTCCAATAGAATTAGGATCCATGAAGTTGTTGTAATCAAAATCATAACGATCTACTCCAATAGCATAGTTAAACTGCGTTGTTAAGAAGAAATTTTTAAAGTCTGCGTCAAAACCAAAACTACCCTGGTAATCTGGATAAATATTTAGTCCTGTTGCTCTTTGATCAGATTCTACTAAGTTCTCAGTAATATCTCCATTAATGTCTTCGAATAACATATTACCGTTTGCAGGATTCACACCCACATATGGTGCAGCATAGATTTCGCTAAGTACGCCTCCAACTCTAAGTCCGAAAGGAATATCTCCACCAGAACCTAGACTGATTACTTCTTGTTTGTTGTAATTTCCAACAAGATTCAATGTTACATTAAGTCCTCCTTGCTTTGCAGCTTTTAAGACATCATAGTGTAATTCTAAATCGAAACCACTGTTTTGTATTTCTCCTACGTTAGCACTAATTGATGTTTGAGCTCCGTTAAGTGCTGGAGAGATAGGAGTTGGGAAGAATAAATCTTCAGTATTTTTTTTGTATACATCAAAACTACCACGAACTCTGTTGAATAAAGAAAAATCAACACCTAAGTTCGCTTGTACAACAGTTTCCCATTTAAGTAAATTGTTTCCAATTTGTCCAAATGAAAGTCCGTTGACACCACCATATTGACCACCAGTTACGAATAGATCTCTAGTTAAATCAGCCGCTCCAAAAGGTGCAAATGACCCACCAGAATCAACAATACGTTGGTTACCAGCAGTACCGTAAGAAGCTCTAAGTTTCAGGCTGTTTACAAAACTTAAGTTTTGCATGAAGCTTTCGTTAGAAACATTCCATCGTCCAGAAACAGACCAGAAAGTACCCCATTTATTAGAGTCAGCAAAACGGTAAGAAGCATCACGTCTAATAGTAGCAGAAACTCCGTAAGTTTTGTCATAATCATAATCAGCATATGCAAAGTAAGAGAATAAACCTGCATTTTGAATATTTGCAGAAGCTGTATCCACAAAGTTATCATTGGCAGCATTGTCATCTACGAAAGCAGCACCGTCACCAGGATAAAATGTAGCTGGATCAAAACCTTCTTGACTTACACCAAAGCTTCTCCAGTGTGCTTTAAAGTATTCTGTAAATAGAGATACTTCTAAACTGTGTTTTTCAGCAAATGTATTTGTATAGCTTAATGAGTTGTTAAAGTTTAGGAAGATAGATCTGTTTGAGTTTTGAACTGAAAACCCAGGAGTTTCGTTTCCTGCTTGAGCAAATAATTGAGCATTAAAAGAGGTTGGAGCCTCTACTCTTAATAATTGTTCGTCTGTGAAATCCGCTCCAAATCTACTGTTAAAAGTAAGGTTGTCAGTAATATCATAACTAGCTTTAAGACTTGCAATTACTTTAATTTCATCTTCACGTCTTGTGTAAGTTTCCAAACGGTCTAATAACATTAGAGGTGTGTTTGCAAAATTCACAGGAATGTTACTTCCCTCTCCAGAAATATAAGAGCTAGGAGAAATGTATGGTACACTCATGTTAGCACCAAGTGCAAAGTTTCTGTTAATAGCTCCTGAGCCAATACTGTTAGCTTCATTGTTTTCAGAGTAGTTCAAAGATAAGTTTGTGCTATATCTGAATTTTCCACTATTAGATTTCCCGTTGATATTGTTTCTAAAGTTGAAACGCTTTAACGTACTCGCTCTTTTTAAAATACCTTCTTGATCTTGAAATCCTAAAGATGTAAATGAGTTAAGGTTTTTACCTCCTGAAGATAAACTAAGGTTATGACTCTGAGTAAGTCCAGTTCCAAAGAATACATCTAACCAGTCTGTGTTCACTTGAGTTGCACGCTCTTCTAATTCAACATCAGAAAGTGTGGCTCCAAATCCAGCTCCGAAATCTTTTTCTAATTGCAGTTGCTCTCTAGAATTCATTAGGTTGTAATCATTCCCTTGTAAGTTAGAGAAACTTGTTAAGCCACTGTAAGTCACTTTTAAACCTGTTTCATAAGACCCAACTTTAGTTTCAATGATAATTACACCATTTGCACCTCTGTTTCCATAAATGGCAGTTGCACCCGCATCTTTAAGAACTGATAAAGAAGCAATGTCATTTGGATTTAAACTTCTAAAGTTATCTTCATCTACTGGTACACCATCAATAATAAATAATGGCTCTGTGTTACCAGAAATAGAAGAGACCCCTCTTAAGTTAATTAAACTGTTTCCACCAGGTTGTCCATTACCAGTTGTAATGTTTAGACCTGCTACTTGTCCTTGTAATGTTTGAACAAAAGAAGCATTTGGTCTTGACTCAATGGTTTGAGCAGTTACCGTAGTCGAAGCAATGTTAGAAGTTGCTTTAGAAGTTGTTCTAAAAGCTTGTACTACTACTTCATCTAAGTTAGTATCTGTAGCTAAAACTACATTAATTGTGTTACTTGCTCCAACAGTTTGTGATTGGTTAGCATATCCTATATAACTAAAAGCTAGTACGTCACCAACTTTAGCGTTAATAGAATAATTACCATCAAAATCAGTTGAAACTCCAGATGTAGTTCCATCTATAACAACAGTTGCACCAGGTAATGGTAGTCCGTTATTATCAGAAACATTTCCTGAAACTTTCTTTTCTTGTGCAAATGAAATTTGCACAACTAACGCTAACATTAGCATTAGCATTCCACTAAACTTTGTTTTCATTTTTGTTATTTATTTGAATTAGTCATCGCAAAAGTGACGATTATAACTCAAATATCCAACATATTTTTTATAAATATTCAATATTAATTAAACATTATAAGGTATATGTAGTCATATTAGTGGATTATGTTTAGTTATACTATTGTTTTTTTAAACTAAACTTCAATTTAATTTATGCCAAATTTCTCTTCATTTATCTTTTAATCCTAAAAGCCACCTGTTTGGGTGGATAAGAAAGGGTTCTATTTTTTTTTGTATTCATTGGGGTAGGGCCGGGTCTTAGAGTTCTAGAGGCTAAAGCCGTAAGGATAAAATTATTCTTGACCTTTACATTTGGTTGTCTCTATGGTTTTTTTGAAGCTACTTAAGTTGTAGAACAAAAAAACCACCCTGTTGGGTGGTTTTAGAATTAAAAATAATTTTTATTTTACAAAGGCGTAATGGTGTAATTATACCCTCCTACAACATCTAATGTTGCAACTGCTTGAAGTCCACTGCTACTGTCTGTAGTATAGCCATCATGAACGATTGTTGTTCCAGTATCTGGGAAATGCTCTTGGTTCAAAGTAAGTGTGATTGGCATAGGTTGTCCAGTGTTTAAAGTTGAGAAAGGGTTGTCATAAAGGTCCACTACAAGGAAGTAGCTACCATCCGAAAGACCACTTAACTGATCTTCTTCTGGACAACTAGCAGTACCAAGAATATACTGTACGTAACTACCTGCTGCCGTATAAAGTATAAGGTCAAAATCTGCTGAACAATAGTTTACAGTCACTTCTAGGGCTCCACCAGCTACATTATCAGATAAATCAAAGTCAACACGCCCTCCAATATTATATTTCTTAAGGTCAGTATTGTGTAAGACTCCTTTTTGGTCTGTAAGCCCTATAGATAATCGTCCACTATAGCCATCTCCTCCTTTAGAGAATGAAACGTTGTTGTTAGTCGTAATACCTGTTTCGAAAAATGATTTAATATTGTCAGGTTGAGATACCCAAGGCAGTGCTTCTCCGTTAACAGAATTCCATTGTATAAATTCTAGACCAGAGTCCAAAGCAGGTCCCCAACTTTCATCAACTCCTCCATGACCGGTAACTCCGTCCACAAACTCAAAATATGTTGAACTAGACCCTTGACCGTATGAATTTTGATAATCAGGAAGAATATAGACGTTTTCAAAGCTCACGCTTGACGCAATATTGATGCCTAACTTAGTAGATTGCTGCCCTGATTTGGTAGTGACAACAAGTACACCATTGGATCCTCGCATTCCATAGAGTGCTGATGCAGCACCCCCTTTTAAAACATTAATAGATTCAATATCGTCTTGGTTCAAATCGGCGATTCCATTAGGAGTACTATTTCCTCCGCCAGAATTTGAGTCTCCGTATGAAATGTTATCCATTACAACACCATCAACCACAATTAAAGGTTGAGTGCCACCAGATATAGTGGAAATTCCTCTAATTACAATTCTACTATCGGATCCTACTGCTCCAGAAGAATTAGTAATACTAACTCCAGCAATTTTACCACTTAAAGCATTCACGATGTTGCCATCTCTGACAGTGGTAAGACTTTCAGATGTTAAGTTTTGAGTAGCGTATCCAAGAGCTTTCTCTTCTCGTTTAATACCCAAGGCTGTCACAACTACCTCATCCAAAGTGTTGTCGAGTTCGAGTGCTAGGTTAATCGTATAGATACCCCTACGGTAGCCACTTTGCTTTTGTAGCCTACATAACTAAAGTTTAACACATCGCCTGTGTTGACATTAATTTTGTAGTTGCCATCAAAATCGGTAGTGGTTCCAGATGATGTTCCTGAGATGACAACGGTGGCGCCAATGAGTGGCAAGCCGTTTTCATCTGAAACCGTTCCTGTAACTGTTTTCTGCTGTGCAAAGGTTAATTGCACAATTAACGCCATAAAAAGCGTTAAGATCATTGTAAATTTGGTTTTCATTCTTTCATTGTTTATAATTAGTCTTCCCCAAAAGTCTTAATAATAAGTTAATAAAAAAAACGTACTCCTAATATTTTAACATTCCTTTGACATTTGATTTTTGAGCTCAAGAGGGTTAAGGCTAAAATTAATCTTAATGATACTGAGAGTGGAAGGTGTTTTAAGGTCAGAAAACTTGAAGAATTATGTTTTCTAATTGTATAGATGTTTAGGGCGGTATTCTAATAAAAAAAAGAAGTCACCCGAATTAAATTCAGATGACTTCTTAATTAGACTAATAAAATGGTAGGTTATTAATTAACGTCCCAGAATATTTTAGTTGTTTTTGTGTCACCTCCAATAGCTGAAGCTGCACTGTCATACTGAGAACCATTTAAGGTTGCTTCAGAAGTAGGGTAAAGGAATCTTGTAGGGATATCTAATGTTATTCCGTCAACTACAGGGCCATTTAAACCTAAGTCTAATAACCTCCATGCAGTCCATCCTTCATAACCATTGTTAAACATTGCAATCCATTTCTGAGATCCAATTTTTTGTTTCCAGTCTCCAGCAGCTGTTGCGTATGCAACTTCTGTTAAAGCTAAATAAGCAGCAGTATCCGAAGAACTTACTCCCCATTCATCCATAGAAACTTCAATAGCTGAGTTGTAGTATGCTTCTTCAGTTCCTCCTACAGAGTAACCTCTAGCAGCAGCTTCTGATAATAAAAAGTGTACTTCAGCTGCTGTAATCAAATCTCCTTTTAAATCTGGAGACTTCATTAAGTCAGATATATTTGAATTGCTTCCTGCTCCATTTGCATTCCCATAATCTCCACCTACATATGCACCTTCGTACATTCTAAAGAACGATCCAAGTCTAGGATCATTTGTAGGATTCATTGCGTCAACTAAGGTGTTTGCAGCAACGAAATCGTTACGTCCACTCTGAACAAGAGAAACCCATAAAGGATTTGTGTTTGGAGCTGATGCTAAATAGTTAATTCCAAAATTATCAGCATTAGCAACGATAGGTCCTGCTAAAAATGCAGCTTCTGCCATTGTTTGGGATGCTGATGGATTAGAATCCGCTAATCGCATTGCCATTCTTAATTTTAAAGAAACAGCAGCTTGTCTCCATTGCGAAACGTTTCCTCCGTAAGCGATGTCTTGACTTGCGTCAAATCCAGCTCCACTACTTAAGTCTGCAATAGCCTCGTCTAAATGAGATGCTAATGAAGTATAAATAGTTTCAGCATCATCATACATAGGAGATGGGTTTAATGGATCTAAAGCTTCTGTAAAAGGAACGTCACCAAAAGTGTCAACCAATATAGAGAAAGCATATACTTCCATAAACTTGATGATTGCTAATTGAGCTTGACTTGGAGCTTCTCCATTTTCTACTAGCTCTTTAGCACCTTTCAAATCTTTAAGGACATCCCGGTACATTGTTGTCCATAAGTTTCCACCAATATTTCTTGTAACTTGATTGTATTGGCTTTCATCTGGATACGTTGTTTGCGCCCAGTATTGTGCATATAGTCTAAAGACATTTTCATTAACACTACAGGAGTTCATTCGATCTCCCAGGTTTTTCAAAGCATTTGTGAATAGACCCCCAGCTGGTACTTCGCTTGGGTTTTTCTGGTCCACATTTAAACTCTCATCAACTCCACATGAAGTAAGGACGAAAGTAACACACAATAAGCTTAATAAGTAATTTTTCATTTTTCTCATCTTTTATATTGTTAAAATTCTAAGTTTAAATTAAGTCCTACTGTTCTTAGAGTAGGGAAAGATCCTGAAAGGTATCCTTGAGCGTTTCCAGCTCCTAAACCAGATTCTGGATCTGCAAAAGGAACATTTTTATCAATAATCCAAAGGTTTCTTCCGATTAGCGTTAAGCTACCACCAGAAATTGAGCCTTTTGTCCACTTACTAACTGGAAGGTCATAACTTAGCGTTAATTCTCTCAATTTGATGTAAGATGCGTCGTATACAGTCAGTTCAGCTGGATTTCTTGATGAGTTACCCCAGTACCAAATTCCACCATAATAATCTGTTCTTGCTCTAGTTGTGTTTGGAGCTCCATCAGCAGTTACACCAGGAAGAATAACCCCACCACCATTTGCGAGTGTGTTTCTAATTGGGTTTCCAAGGTCATTAGTTCCTGTCGTGAAGTCAGGCAATCCAGTTCCTTGTCCGTAATGCATATCTAAAGAATATACATCACCACCTTTTTGAATGTCAATTAAGAAAGATAATTTGAAATCCTTATACTTGAACGTATTTGTAATACCTCCATTCCATTCTGGATTTACATCCCCAATGATTTGATCGGCAACTGCTTCATAATAACCACTAGAATTTACTATTCTTTGACCATTTTCATGCATGTTAAACCCTGTTCCTCTAATAGTTCCGTAAGGTTGACCAACGGTCGCATTTATAGAAATTCCACCTTGAAAACTATTTAATTGTAAGTTTTCTTGGTCTCCATATAAATCAACTACTAAACTTTCATTTTTAGCCCAGTTTACACTTAAGTCCCAGCTAAAGTTTTCATTTTTAAATGGTGTTGCATAAATACCTAATTCAACTCCTTTATTTTGGATCTCACCAGCATTTACCCATCTGTTTGAAAACCCAGTAGAAGTTGTTACTGCTGCAGGCATCAATTGATCTTCAGTGTTTTTCTTGTACCAAGAAAAGTCAAATCCAACCGCATTGTTAAACATCTTAGCTTCTAAACCAACTTCAATTTCTTTTGTTCTTTCTGGCTTTAAACTTGCGTTATTTTTTGTAGATCCGTAAGAGAATAAACTAGCATTCCCAAAGTTATTCAAAGTAGAATAAGTGTCAAATACGTTTCCAGCTGGTAAATCATTACCTACTTCTGCATATCCAGCTCTTAACTTACCAAAGTTTAACCATTCAAAATCCACTAATTTAGAGAATATTAAACTTGAACTTGCTGCATAATAGTTATAGCTATTGTTTTCAGAAGGTAGTGCTGAAGACACATCGATACGGTCCGTAAGGTCTAAATACAAGATGTTTTTATATCCTAAAGATGCTTGTGCATAGTATCCGTTCACTTGCTTCTCTCTTAAACTTTCAATCGGTTTAGGATTTGAACTTAAAGAGTTAGAAAGTGCAAAAATGTTAGGAATTGCTAAACCACCAGCTGTAGAATTTCTTAAGTAGCTATAGCTTTCTTTTCTTACATTAATTCCAAATACTCCGTCTAAACTAATGTCGGCAGTTAATTGCTTGTTCACGTTGAACATTAAATCATAATTATATTCAGAGAAAAGGATGTCTACTCTATCGTATCCAGATCCTTCATCGTCTCCTAAAATACCAAATTGAGTTGCCACAGAACCAATAGCTCTACGTTCTTCTCTTAATTCATTATAGGTATCAACAGCTCCTTTAGCAGTTACGCTTAACCAGTCGTTAATTTCAAGTGTTGCAAAAACATTTCCAAAGAAACGATTTCTTTCATCTGATTGGAAGTTTTTGTAACGTGTCCAGTATGGGTTATCCCAGTAGTGTCCAATAAGTTCTCCACCAGAACCAGGTCCAGTAAGCGCTCCTTCGTTGTTCCAAGAATAGTTTTTACCAGTCTTGTTAAAGATGTCTTCTTGATCTTTAAGATCAACATTTACTTGCCACCATTGTCTGAATTGTGCCATTAAGTTATCACCATATCCTGTAGAATTTCTTCCGACAGTTTGCTGAACTAAATAGTTAGCAGAAGAACCAACAGTGATTTTATCATTCACTTTTAATGTTCCGCTAAAGTTTAAACTGTTTTTGTTTAATTTAGAGTTTGGCATATACCCATTAATTTCAGTATTGGTATATCCTAATCTATAACTTGTTTTGTCGTCTCCACCAGAAATACTAACTGAATTGTTAAATTGAGTTGCTGTTTCGAAAAAATCTACCGGAGTCGTTTGTCCAGCAACGTAAGGAGTTGCAACTCCAAAGTTTCTGTGTTCAGGAACAAAAGAATCCCATTGGTAAACTAACTGACCGTCTAATGGCGCCCCAAAAGAAGCATCATCATAAGTTGGTACAACTAAGTTGTCATTTCCGTCACCAGTCATGTCCCAATCTTCGAAATAGCCTGTTGAACCATAATAAGTACCATATCCTGCTCCATACTGATCTTGATACTTAATAAAAGTACTCTTATCAATAGAACCAATCTGTGCACTAGAAGTTACAGTAACTTTAGTTTTTCCTTGTCCACCTTTTTTAGTTGTAACAATTACAACTCCATTGGCACCACGTGAACCGTAAATTGCAGATGCAGCTGCACCTTTAAGGATGTTAATAGACTCTACGTCATCTGGATTGATATCCATCGCAGCATTTCCATAATCATACCCTTTACGACCGCCTTGTTGTTGTGACGAATTGTTGATGTTGTTAGAAACTGGAATTCCATCTACAACAAACAATGGCTGATTGTTTCCAGTTAAGGAACTAACCCCTCTAATTAGAAAGTTCGCAGACCCTCCAAAGTTATTGTTTGTTTTGATTTGTACTCCACTTACTTTTCCAGAAAGTGAGCTAGCAATGTTGTCTACTTTTACTGTAGATACTGCGTCTCCACTAACTTGTTGTGAGGCATAACCAATCGATTTTTTGTCTCTTGAAATACCAAGAGCCGTGACAACAACCTCATCTAGTTGAGAGTCGTCCTCTAGCATGACAACAGTCATACTGCTTGTAGCATCAACTGTTACAACTTGGTCGGCATAACCTAGATAGCTGAATGTTAAAGTATCACCAACTGAAGAGCTGATACTAAATTTACCATCAAAATCTGTTGTTGTTCCTGAGGAAGTCCCTGTGATAACGACCGTAGCACCTATTAAAGGCATTCCGTCACTATCAGTAACTGTTCCTGAAACATCCTTTTGCTGTGCAAAAGAAATTTGAATTACAAACGCCAATAGTAGCGAGAGCATCACATTACATTTTGTTTTCATTTTGTTTGTGTTTATTTTCATATCACAAAATTGATGATTAAAGTGTTAAAATCCTAAATTTTGTTTAACAAAATTTTAATTATCTAAAAATAAACTAGATTTAAATTATTATTTTTTCAAAAACAACCTGTTTTTTAGCTCTTAATTTGAGTATAATTTATTTTTAAGGTTTAAAAATAAATTATTAATAATTGCAAAATACCATTAATTTAAGTTGTTTTTTATTACTATTTTAACAAAATTAAATTTAATCACCTTTTTAGAAAGTAGTTCTCAAGCTTAAGTGGATTTTAGAATCTGAGAATCTGAAGTTCTGATTCTCTGTTTGTCCATTTGCTAAATTGAATTTTAAGAGGCCTGCATCTGTTAGAAGCCCAAATCCAAATCCAAATCCATATAGTTTTTGGTTCGATTGAGAGGGGGTGTCAAAATATCCAGCATCAATAATAGAGTGCACATAAAGAGTAGGACCTAGTTGGTAGCGGTACTCCGTAGCTAAAACCCCTAGTCCTGTGGTATTAATGCTGTTTTCTTCAAACCCTCTTATGGAATTAATCCCTCCAAATCGGATGAGTTCATTTTCTAAGTAGGTGTCTGAATCAATTCCCTGCACCTGCAGTAGTATGTGAAAACTATTCTTCCGATTCAGGTTAAATATTTTAGACGCTTTTAGGAAATATAGTGTTTGATTCGTTTTTGTGTTCATAGTTTTTCGATTGGATTTAGACAATCGAAGCTCTAATTCACTTGTAATAGGAAATAGTGAATTTTGAGTCGTTAGCTGTTGGTAGGTGTATTTGAGCTCATAAGCACTCGTTTTATAGTCGCGTACATCGCTGATCGTTTGTGGTTGTAAAGCATTTGATTGCGTCGATCGAATTCCTAAAAAAACTTTTTGCTTTGGATTAATCTGGTAAAACACTCTAGCGGCTTGCTCGGCGGTTGTGAATGTGCTATCTTTTTTGAAAATATTTAGTTCCAGTTCACTTCCAATTGGAGTTTTAAATAAGTAAGGAAGTGTGAGTTGCGTCTCAAATGTTTTTAGATCATTTTCATCACTCTTATAGTTAAGTCGAAACGCTTCTCCGAAATTTAAATTATTAATCAAATTTAGGTTGAGGTAGCCATTTATATCTAGTGCTCCAGTACTTTCATCTGAACCAAACCCAATAAACCCATCAAAACGATTGCTTTTTATTTTTTCTAAATACAAATAAACTCGAGTTGTATCTTGAGTAAACAACACTTCTGCAGGACGAAGCTGTCTGGCAAACCTAAGTTGATTCATCGCTTTTGTTTTAGTTTGAATTGCCTTGAGGTCAAATGGCGTGTTTTTTTTTATACCCAAATAATGCTTTATAAACGATCGCGGGAATTTCTCATAACCTTTAATTTCCACAGACTGTAGTTGTCGTGCTTTCTTAGTTTCTACGACCAAGTTTGCTTTAAGTGTTGACTTGTCAATAGGTGTGATCTTTTTTAATGCAATGGAAGCAAAGGGGTAGCTTTTCGCAGTTAAAAATTCAGTGAGTGAATTTAGGAGGGTTTCTAGTGCTGCGATTTCTACTATATAATAAGGACTGCTTTTGAGATTTTTAACGCCTTCTAATTCTAAAAACTCAAAAATGGTTTTATCGGCATAGAGTCTTATGGAATCATATTTATTGCCAAGTGAAAGTTGAGCAACTATTAAAGGAGGGGTTTGTGAAATATTAAGAATTTGAGTTTCAATATAACCACGTTGATACAGCTGTTTCTTAAAAAGAGCGACTTCAGTTTGCAAGGCGTCGAAGTTTTCAAAGGTTTTAGAGTAGCCTATGGATTTAATCAGATCTGTTTCAATGGAATCTGAACTGATAATTTTTAATTGAAGTTCTTGTGCAGTACTAAAACTAAAAACACCAAATACGCATAAAACTCTAAAAAATAATTTCAATTGATCCGGTACATTTATAAATTCCATGTAAATTTAACGAAAAAAGTTTCTAAATATTTAAACACCTAAAAAAAACGTAAATATTTTAAAATTATAGGGTTATGGTTTGAATAATTCATTTTAATGTGTACCTTTGCAGCCCTCTAAGAAGAGGATTTTAAAAAAAACTGTATATAGAATATGCCAACAATTTCACAATTAGTAAGAAAAGGAAGAGCCAAAATAACTAAGAAGAGTAAATCGGCTGCTTTAGATTCTTGTCCTCAGCGACGTGGTGTGTGTACGCGTGTTTACACGACGACTCCAAAAAAACCAAATTCAGCAATGCGTAAAGTTGCAAGAGTTAGGTTGACAAATGGAAACGAAGTCAACGCATACATCGGTGGTGAAGGACATAATTTACAAGAGCACTCGATAGTATTAGTTAGAGGTGGAAGGGTAAAAGATTTACCAGGAGTTAGATACCACATTGTACGTGGGGCTTTAGACACCGCAGGTGTTTCAGGTCGTACACAACGTAGATCTAAGTATGGTGCAAAACGCCCTAAGAAATAATTATTTTTAATTAAGAAGACATGAGAAAAAAACAAGCGAAAAAAAGACCGCTGTTGCCAGATCCAAAATTTAACGATCAATTGGTAACACGTTTCGTTAACATGATGATGTGGGATGGCAAAAAGTCAACTGCATTCAAAATTTTTTATGATGCGATTGAAATCGTTGACGAAAAGAAAACAGACGAAGAAAAAACAGCTTTAGAAACTTGGAAAGATGCTTTATCTAATGTGATGCCACACGTAGAAGTACGTAGCCGTCGTGTTGGAGGTGCAACCTTCCAAATTCCAATGCAAATACGACCAGATCGTAAAATATCAACTGCGATGAAGTGGTTGATTAGTTTTTCAAGAAAACGTAATGAAAAATCTATGGCTTTAAAGTTAGCCTCTGAAATCTTAGCAGCTGCTAAAGAAGAAGGTGCTGCTGTCAAAAAACGTACAGACACTCACAAGATGGCTGAAGCGAATAAAGCATTCTCACACTTTAGATTCTAATTAGAAATGGCAAGAGATTTAAGATTTACAAGAAATATTGGTATTGCAGCTCATATTGATGCTGGAAAAACCACAACTACAGAACGTGTCCTTTATTATACAGGGGTTTCACACAAAATTGGAGAAGTACATGATGGTGCTGCAACAATGGACTGGATGGAGCAAGAGCAAGAACGTGGTATTACTATTACGTCTGCAGCTACAACCTGTGAGTGGAAATTCCCAATTGAAAATGGGGAACCAACTCCAGAAACTAAAGGATATCACTTTAATATTATTGACACTCCAGGCCACGTTGATTTTACTGTTGAGGTAAATAGATCACTACGTGTACTTGATGGTTTGGTATTTTTATTTAGTGCTGTTGATGGTGTTGAGCCACAATCTGAAACTAACTGGAGATTAGCAGACAACTATAAAGTGCCTAGAATAGGTTTCGTAAACAAAATGGACCGTCAAGGTTCTGATTTTTTAGGGGTTTGTCAACAAGTAAAAGACATGTTGAAATCTAATGCGGTGCCAATTGTTTTAAACATTGGTGACGAAGAAGATTTTAAAGGTGTTGTAGATTTAGTTAAAAACCGTGCTATTGTTTGGCATGACGAAACTCAAGGAGCAACATTTGATGTTATTGAGATTCCAGATAGTTTAAAAGAAGAAGCTCGTAAATACCGTGCGCTCCTAATTGAAGAAGTAGCAAGTTATGACGAGGATCTTTTAGAGAAATTCATGGAAGATGAAGATTCTATTACAGAAGAAGAAGTGCACAAAGCATTGAGAGCTGCTGTTATGGATATGGCCATCATTCCTATGATTTGTGGATCTGCATTCAAAAATAAAGGGGTTCAGTTTCTTTTAGATGCTGTATGTCGTTATTTACCTGCACCAACTGATAAAGAAGGTATTATAGGAATGAATCCAGATACTGAATTAGAAGAAATTCGTAAGCCAGATGTAAAAGAGCCTTTTGCGGCACTTGCTTTTAAAATTGCTACCGATCCTTTTGTAGGACGTTTAGCATTTTTCCGTGCCTATTCAGGTCGTTTAGATGCAGGTTCGTATGTGTTAAATAATCGCTCTGGGAAAAAAGAACGTATTTCACGTATTTACCAAATGCATGCTAACAAGCAAAATGCAATTGATTATATAGAAGCTGGTGATATTGGAGCTGCTGTTGGATTTAAATCTATCAAAACAGGAGATACATTATCTGCTGAAAAGCATCCTATTGTTTTAGAGTCTATGGACTTCCCTGATCCCGTAATTGGTATCGCAGTGGAGCCTAAGACTAAAGCGGATGTTGATAAATTAGGTATTGGACTTGGAAAACTAGCTGAGGAAGATCCAACATTTACGGTGCGTTCTGACGAAGCTTCAGGACAAACGATTATTTCAGGAATGGGTGAACTTCACTTAGATGTAATTGTAGATCGTTTACGTCGTGAATTTAAAGTTGAAGTAAATCAAGGTCAACCACAAGTTGAATATAAAGAAGCAATTACTCAAACGGCTAATCACAGAGAAGTTTATAAAAAACAATCTGGTGGTCGTGGAAAATTTGCAGACATTGTATTTACAATTGAACCTGCAGACGAAGGTGTTGTAGGACTTCAGTTTATTTCATCTATTAAAGGTGGAAATGTACCTAAAGAATTTATTCCTTCTATCGAAAAAGGTTTCAAAATGGCAATGGTCAATGGGCCGCTTGCTGGTTATGAAGTGGATGCTGTAAAGGTCACTTTAAAAGATGGGTCTTACCACGATGTGGATTCAGATCAGCTTTCTTTTGAATTAGCCGCGAAGCTAGGATTTAAAAATTCAGCCAAAGCAGCTAAAGCAGTCATCATGGAGCCAATCATGAAATTAGAAGTTATTACTCCTGAAGAAAACATGGGAGATATTGTAGGAGACCTTAACCGTCGTCGTGGACAAGTAAGTGACATGGGCGATAGAGCAGGAGCAAAAACTGTAAAAGCTACAGTGCCTCTTTCAGAAATGTTTGGTTATGTTACAACCTTAAGAACGCTATCATCTGGCCGTGCAACTTCCACTATGGAATTTTCGCACTATGCTGAAACGCCTTCAAACATTTCAGAAGAAGTTATTAAAGAAGCTAAAGGAATCCAATCTTAAAAGTTAAGAACATGAGTCAAAAAATCAGAATAAAATTAAAGTCTTACGATCATAACTTAGTAGATAAGTCTGCTGATAAGATTGTAAAAACCGTAAAAAGTACAGGTGCTATTGTAACGGGTCCAATTCCGTTACCAACACACAAAAAACTTTTCACTGTATTGCGTTCTCCACACGTTAATAAAAAATCGAGAGAACAATTTCAATTAAGCTCTTATAAAAGACTGCTTGATATTTATAGTTCTTCATCTAAAACAATTGATGCTTTGATGAAGCTTGAATTACCAAGTGGTGTTGAAGTAGAAATTAAGGTGTAATTATGACAGCTGTCGTTATTGTAACGAACGCTGACATTATAGAATAAAAAAAACAGTGCCAAATAGTGATATTTGGCACTGTTTTTGTGTTTAATTAGATTGACTAACTACAGTTCTCCCCAGAACTAAAAACCCTACTTATGAAACGCGTTGCCTTATGTGTAATTTTGTTGTTTTTACTTACAAGTATAACTCCTTTTAAAAATAATTTTAATTCCACTCTTTCCTCCGAATTATCGAATTATCAAACTACAGCACCACCACACTCCAAAATAGTGATTGGTTACTTTGCTCAATGGGCAATTTACTCACGTGATTACAATGTTTTAGATGTTGAAGCTGATAAACTTACTCATTTATTGTATGCCTTTTATAATCCAGTATATGATAGTGCAAGCGATCCAGCCGATCCATCTTCATATACTTGGTTTTGGAATAATGACCACTGGCTGAATTATTTCACATTTGTAAAGTCTTTATATGAAGAATCAGGAGTTCATGTTATTTTATGGCAAATCACAGTCGGACATATTAATAATTCTACGACTATTAACGAATATACATGTACTAATTTTGTGCCACTAGTAAATACTTCAAAACATTATGAAGATTCAGCTTCTCCTTTTTTCTTTGGAGATGAAGTTGATTTTTCAAATGATCAAGCAAGGTTTGATTATTTTTCACAAAACAAACATCAGGATTCAAAACTGATTTCTAATCCGAATAACAAACACGTTACTTTTGGGAATCATTTTTCAGAACTCAATGCTACTGGAGTAAAACTTGTACTGATGGGTGCCGGAGTAGGTGATAGTACTGATGGAATTGGAGATGCTACTTACCCAGGAGCGACGCTGACTGACGATCATTTTTGGATACAAAAAGTACAAGACTATTATATTAACCATCTAATAACAAGTACGCTTGGATTTGAGTCTTCTACTATTTCAGACCTATCTTCAGACTTTACTGTTTTGATAGAGAATCAACAACTCGTAATAAAAAACATTTCAGACTCTCTTAAAAACACAGATGTCTATCTTTTCGATTTTACAGGAAAACTTCTTATGGATATGCCAAATCAACAGATAGGAATTCGTGAAACTATTCGCTTGAGTCAAACGCTATTATCAAACACCTTTTATGTATGTATTCTAAAAACAGAAGGAAGTGTGGGCGCATTTAAAATAATATCTAAATAATTTAGGTGAATAGATTAAATTTATCTAAATTTGCAGCTCGAAAAACATAGGTTAAACTCATGTTGATTGATATAGTCGCTGAAAACCAACGATTTACATGTCCCAAGCTTAGTGCGAGGGAAAAACGGAAAAAATACAATTCAGGGTTGAAACGTATTTTGACCCTTTGTTTTGCAATAAAAAGAGTTAATAAATAAATAAATAAATATGTCTGGGTTAATAGGAAAAAAAATCGGAATGACCAGCATCTTCGACGCAAATGGTAAAAACATGCCATGTACCGTTATAGAAGTTGGACCATGCGTTGTTACCCAAGTCAGAACCGAGGAAGTTGATGGCTATTCAGCCCTTCAGCTTGGTTTCGATGACAAGACAGAGAAAAGTGCTACAAAAGCTGACTTAGGTCATGCCAAAAAAGCAGGTACATCTGTTAAGAGAAAAGTCGCGGAATTTAAAGGATTTGATGAGGAGTACAAATTAGGAGACACGATAACAGTAGAGCATTTTTCTGAAGGGGAATTTGTTGATGTTTCTGGAACTTCAAAAGGTAAAGGATTTCAAGGGGTTGTAAAACGTCATGGATTTGCAGGTGTAGGTCAAGCGACCCACGGTCAGCATAACCGTTTACGTGCGCCAGGATCTATTGGTGCGGCTTCGTATCCAGCTAGAGTTTTCAAAGGAATGAAAATGGCAGGACGTATGGGAACCGACACAGTTAAAGTTCAAAATTTAAGAGTTTTAAAAGTAGTAACTGAAAAAAACCTACTTGTGATCAAAGGATGTGTTCCTGGTCCTAAAAACGCTTATTTAATCATTCAGAAATAATGAAAGTAGCAGTTTTAGATTTAAACGGAAAAGATACAGGTAGAAAGGCAGACCTTTCTAACGATGTATTTGCTATAGAGCCAAATAATCATGCGGTTTACCTAGATGTTAAGCAATATCTTGCAAACCAACGTCAAGGTACGCACAAATCAAAAGAAAGAGCTGAGATCTCGGGAAGTACTCGTAAGATCAAGAAGCAAAAAGGAACTGGTACAGCCCGTGCGGGTAGTATCAAGTCTGGTGTTTTTAGAGGTGGTGGTCGTATGTTCGGTCCAAGACCAAGAAACTACAGCTTCAAGCTAAATAAAAATGTAAAGCGTTTGGCTAGAAAGTCAGCCTTCACAATTAAAGCTTCTGAAAAATCAATTACGGTTATAGAAGACTTTACATTTGATTCTCCAAAAACAAAAAACTTTACAGCTGTTTTAAAGGCCTTAAACCTTGATAGCAAAAAGTCTTTATTTGTCTTGGGTGGCTCAAATAATAATGTATATTTGTCCTCGCGGAATTTAAAGGGCTCTGAAGTCTTAATTGACTCAGAAATAAGCACTTATAAGATTTTAAACGCGAATCAAGTAGTGCTTTTTGAAAGCGCTATTAAAAATATTGAATCGAATTTAAGTAAATAAGAAAACCATGAGTATCTTAATTAAACCAATAATCACAGAGAAAGCAACACTAGCGAGTGAGTTGAGAAACTGCTTCAGCTTTCAGGTGAATACGAAGGCGAACAAGGTAGAAATCAAAAAAGCAGTGGAAGCTGCTTACGGTGTTTCTGTTGAAAAAGTTCGTACAATAAATGTCCGTCCAGATCGAAAAACCAAGTTTACAAAAACTGGGATTCAACATGGTAAAACAAATGCTGTTAAAAAAGCACTTGTACAACTGGCGGAAGGTGAAACGATTGATTTATACGCTAATATCTAATTAGACAAACATGTCAGTAAGAAAATTAAAACCAATCACCCCAGGACAGCGATTTAGAGTAGTAAACGGTTATGACGCCATTACTACTGATAAGCCGGAGAAGAGTTTATTAGCTCCGAAAAAACGTTCAGGTGGTAGAAACAGTCAAGGAAAAATGACCATGCGCTATATCGGTGGAGGTCATAAGAAAAGATATCGTATCATCGATTTCAAAAGAGAAAAAGCTGGGATTCCAGCCGAAGTGAAATCTATTGAATACGATCCAAACAGAACAGCATTTATTGCGCTTCTGAATTATCAAGATGGCGAAAAACGTTACATCATTGCACAAAACGGTCTTCAAGTAGGACAAAAGTTAGTGTCAGGTGCCGATGTTGCTCCAGAGATTGGTAACTCAATGCCTTTAAGTCAAATTCCATTAGGAACCATCATCTCTTGTATCGAACTTCGTCCGGGACAAGGAGCTGTTATGGCACGTAGTGCTGGTGCATTTGCACAATTAATGGCAAGAGACGGTAAGTTTGCTACGGTAAAATTACCTTCAGGTGAAACTCGTTTACTATTATTAGATTGTAACGCCACTATTGGTGTTGTTTCTAATTCTGATCACCAATTATTGGTTTCAGGTAAAGCAGGTAGAAGCCGTTGGTTAGGAAGACGTCCAAGAACAAGACCAGTTGTTATGAATCCAGTCGATCACCCAATGGGTGGTGGTGAAGGAAAATCATCAGGTGGACATCCACGTTCAAGAAACGGTATTCCTGCTAAAGGATTTAGAACTCGTTCTAAGACCAAAGCAAGCAATAAGTATATTATAGAACGTAGAAAGAAATAATAAGACATGGCAAGATCATTAAAAAAAGGACCTTTCGTTCATTATAAGTTAGAGAAAAAAGTAGCTGCTAATGTAGATGCTAACAAAAAAACTGTTATCAAAACTTGGTCTAGAGCCAGTATGATTACACCTGATTTTGTTGGTCAAACAATTGCAGTTCACAACGGCCGACAATTTGTACCAGTATATGTTACTGAAAACATGGTAGGTCATAAACTAGGAGAATTTTCACCAACACGTTCATTCCGTGGACATGCAGGTGCTAAAAATAAAGGTAAAAAATAAGAGCTATGGGAAGTCGTAAAAAACAAATGGCAGACGCTATTAAAGCTGGGAAAAAGCAAATTGCTTTTGCAAAGCTTAATAACTGTCCTACGTCACCAAGAAAAATGCGCTTAGTAGCTGATTTAGTAAGAGGCGAAAAGGTAGAAAAAGCACTTAACGTTTTGAGATTTAGTTCCAAAGAAGCGTCACGTCGTTTAGAAAAATTAGTTCTATCGGCAGTCGCTAACTGGCAATCTAAAAACGAAGATGCAAACATTGAAGACGCTGATCTCTTTGTAAAAGAAATCACAGTAGATGGAGGTTCTATGTTAAAGAGACTTCGTCCAGCACCTCAAGGTCGTGCACACAGAATTAGAAAAAGATCCAATCACGTTACAGTCGTACTTGGAGCTAAAAATAACACACAAAGTAATTAATAAATGGGACAGAAGACAAATCCAATAGGAAATCGCCTTGGAATCATCAGAGGATGGGAATCTAACTGGTACGGAGGTAACGATTACGGAGACAAGCTTGCTGAGGATGATAAAATCAGAAAGTACATCTTTGTTCGTTTAGTAAAAGCTAGTGTATCTAGAGTGATTATCGAAAGAACTCTTAAACTTGTAACCGTTACTATCACAACGGCTCGTCCAGGTATCATTATTGGTAAAGGCGGTCAAGAGGTAGACAAGTTAAAAGAAGAATTAAGAAAACTCACAAATAAAGAAGTTCAATTAAACATCTTTGAAATTAAGCGTCCTGAATTAGATGCGTTTTTAGTAGCAACGAGTGTCGCTCGTCAAATTGAAAATCGTATTTCTTACAAACGTGCAATCAAAATGGCTATTCAAGCTACGATGCGAATGAACTCTGAAGGAATTAAGATTCAAATTAGTGGTCGTTTAAATGGTGCGGAAATGGCACGTAGCGAACACTATAAAGATGGAAGAATTCCTTTATCAACATTTAGAGCTGACATAGACTATGCTTTAGTTGAAGCCCATACTACTTATGGTAGATTAGGTATCAAAGTATGGATTATGAAAGGTGAAGTATATGGAAAACGTGAATTATCTCCTTTAGTAGGTCTTTCAAAAGGACAAGACAAAGGAAACCGTTCATCGAATTCAAAACCTCGCCGTAGAAAGTAATTTTTTATAAATTAAAAGAAAATGTTACAACCAAAAAGAACAAAATTTCGTAAAGTCCAAAAAGGACGCATGAAAGGAAACTCTGAAAGAGGACACCAACTTTCTAACGGAATGTTTGGTATAAAATCACTCGATTCAAATTTTTTAACTTCACGTCAAATTGAAGCTGCTCGTATCGCTGCAACACGCCATATGAAAAGAGAAGGTCAGTTATG